>Ga0114999_10000820_pt1 | contig 45462 bp, 42 predicted proteins | sample ArcticOcean_MG_C_3_FD_89820 | JGI IMG/M metagenome (GOLD analysis project Ga0114999, IMG submission 89820) | Marine microbial communities from western Arctic Ocean - ArcticOcean_MG_CB8_126 | ecosystem: Environmental > Aquatic > Marine > Oceanic | place: Arctic Ocean: Canada Basin | collected...
CCGGAATCCCTGAGGCGACGATTGAAAGAGGACGGTTATCTGTTTGTACGGGATATTCTCCCGAAGGAAGACGTCCTGTATTTACGCCAGAGGATGCTCGAATTCTGTCGGGAAGAGGGCTGGTTGCGGGAGGGTTCGGTACTGATGGATGGGCTGACGGATCACGAACCACTGGTTGAAGGATCGAAAGCCTGGCGACCAGTCTACGCTAAGATTCAAGCACTGGAAGCCTTCCATAGACTCAAACTCCATGAAAATATGTATCGTATTATGGAAGATCTCTTTGAAGAGCAGATCTTCGCCTTGCCGATGACGATTGCCCGGACGGCCTTTCCTCGAGATAATGCCCGCGGGACACAGCCGCATCAGGACTGGTTTTATGTTGGTGGTTCCACGGAAACCTTGTCTTGCTGGGCCCCAATGGGAGACATACCTGTAAATATCGGGGGTTTGAAGCTGCTTAAAGGCAGTCATAGAGCGGGTTTTCTATCGGCCCATGAAGCGCCTGGACCGGGTGGTCATGCGGTGCTTGTCGATCCAGAGTTGGACTGGTATCAAACCGACTACCGCGCCGGTGATGTCCTGATCTTCAAATCCTTGACTGTCCATGCCGCCGCAGAAAACCATACAGAGGATGTACTACGCCTATCGATGGATTTCAGATATACCGGTCTGAGTCATTCGATCGTCGAAGGCTGGTTACAGCCTCATTTCAGCTGGCTTGGAGATCCGTTTACGTGGGATACGCTGGACAAGGAATGGCGAAATTCGCCTACGGCCAGGTATTGGGAGCAATTACCAAAAATAAAGACCAAGGCCCATGAAAAAATAGCAGGTAAATGAGGAAGATGAGGACGAGCCGGGCACTTTAGCACCGGGTTTTGGCGTAGGACGGGCCCCGGCGCGGAAGCACCGGGTAATCAAAAAGGTGTGGGCGGCAGAGAAGCATGGGGCTGATAGGCAGGGAGCAAGCAGGCAATAAGCAGAGACGCAATGTTCTGCGTCTTGAGAAAAGAGGATTTGAAGCCCGTACCGCACGCATCACCGATTTTTTATTTATAATGTATGTCTATCCGTCATCCTGTAATTCAGCACCAAGATCTGGGTACGGCAGGATAAACGTCGACAACCTCTTCTCGAGGCTATCTGAAAAATCTTCGCCTCCGTCTATGACGTTTGTGGGCTATGGATCTAAGTTGTTTGCCCTGGTTATTTCCTGCCTGTTGTACAAGTAGTTTTTCATAGTAAAAGAACTCCTCAAAAGGCTCATAGGGCCCTCCAAGATACAACAGATATTTTGCCATCAAGAAATTGGCTTCTTCGTCCTGAGGGTTTAATCGGGTGTGATTCCAAAGTCTGAATAGGGGGCCATTCATGGAAAAGTCCGTATTCAATTCACGTTTGCCCCTGGACATGAGCGGGGGGTAACTTTCTACACCACCAAATAGTTGATCGTCAATCCATCCTGGTTGGGTGTTCCAATCCTGTAATCGTAAGTTTTGTATCTCTCCCTCAGCAAGGCCAATCTGGGGATGTCTCGTCGCGGGATTTGTTTTAATAATAGAATGCAAATTTCTGGTAAAGAGCGTCGCAAAATAAGGGCTTCTCTCGTAATCAGGGTCCACCTGCCAATCTGCAATTTCCCAAGCCGGATTAAAAATACAACTGCATGCATTACTCTTTTTCCTGATATGGACAAAATCACCAACCACATTATTGAGAAATCGATTTAAGGAATAAAAATATTCGGGCTGAATGGTGGACTCGATCTGATCCATCCAGAACGCCATGCAAGTGTTGGTCATTTCTCCCAATGAGTTCTGATTTATCATTAAGAAAATATTGACCTCATTGACCACATCTATAAATGCTGGACACAAGAATACAAAGTCATAAACTGAAAGATCCTCGGTACAATCTTTCGATGTGATATATTTTATTTTTGCCTCTGGAAATTCTTCCCGTATAAACACCTCAGCGAAATATAATGATTCGGGCAGATCTACCAGATAATAGGTACTGTTCCCGTTAAACAGTTTATTCATTCTTGCGTAACACCCGAATCCCGATCCTAATTCTAACACATTGAATCTTTCCTCGGGGAACGTAATTTTCTCCGTCATGCTGTGACAACAGGTCATTCGCCAGAGAAAATCGTGCGATATCCGCCTGCCGTTGTGATCTTTACAAACGGTATCCATCACCAGATGGGATTCCTGAAACGAATCGTCAAGAGTATCTATATTTGTATTTTGTTTTTCTTATAGAAAACTCAACTTCCAATCTATCGCGGGCGATAGGTAGCGCTCCGGACAATTCATGTCAAAAAAAGCTTTGTCATTCAGGTAATGTATGGTTTCCCGGGCGTTATCAAAATTCGTTAATACATGAGAAAGATGACGGTGGATATTATCTTTCCATATTTTTCCGACCTCATAATGAGCATAAAAGTTATGGTCGTTGAGGTACGCATCGGATATCTGGTAATGTTTTCTGGCAAGGTCTAAATTGGTCATCATATTTTGCCTGCACGGAGGCTATAGGCCATTGGACGGGTTGAAGGGGACGAAGTAAAGATGATTCATCAAGCGTCACCCATTCCATATTTTTAAACCATGACATTTCATGGCTTGTAACCCGCAACATCCATGCCAGATAGATTGAGGCATCGCGTCAGAGCTTGATTATGGTGTTTTAATTGAGGAAGATGGGATACCTGAGGGAGCCGATACCGGGGAGACTGCACATCTATCTCTCGATGACTTCATGGCCTTTACTGCCGGTACGGGGTAAAATTTGCCGACAACCACCAACGGATTATGTACGAATTCCATCAGCCCAGTCGCGCCAGATATCGCCGTTTGTGTTGTCCACGGCCATGGCGTCGGAGAGCGATGCGGTCGTTTTGGTGAACCCGTAGATCGTTGCCTGGCGGAGAACGTCCGAAGTTGTATTCTGACCGGCAATATGGAGGATCTTGGTATGCCATAATACGACTGTGCCAGCGGGACCGTGGCAATCGACAGGTTGGGTATCAGCCTTGATCTCCCCAATGACGGGGTCGGTATAACCACCTGCTTTTCGGACTTCCAAATGTTTATCTGTATGTTTTTCGCCCTCATTGAAGGCCTCCCACTGGTCTTTCCATACTCGTGTGTGACTACCAGGCCATACCGTAAACCCACCTGAGAGAGGGGGCACATCGTCTATATAGGCTGCGATCTGTAAACGTAACCGGCCATAGCAAGGTCCGTCAGAGTGGGCTCCGGGATAATCAGGAGCTGGCGCCGGACTGTTCGGAAGCGTACAATACAAACCACGTGTGCCTTGCCCGTTTATCCATACGGGCCCTGTCTTGGGTAACCGCAACGCCTCTTCGGTGGTGAAGGTCCCTTCCGTCGGCCAGCCCATTTGGTGCCCGACATGGGTGGCAAGACCACTCACAGCATCGTCACTCATTAAAGAGGGTCCTGTTGTACCCCCCAACTCATCGAGTCCCGCCGGCCAGACCAGCGTCCCCGCTCCAAGCAGTTGTTCGGCGACCTTCCACATGGCCCTGGGGGCCAGATCGAGCAAGAGTTCTTCCGCCCCATTACGAATAACGAACCTGCTACCACTTCCACTGAAATAAGGGTCCCCGCCGCCTTCGGGTCTTTGCGCCTTTAGTCTGGCACTTTCTTCTTCCGTGATAGCCCCCCAGGTTGTTGGATCGTTCCTTTTCATGCGAGGCAAGTGCGTTTTGATTACTGCCCACATTTCGTCCCTGGCCCGGTCGCAGAGATCTGGATCGAGTACACCTGGGAGTACCAGAAAGCCATCCTGTTTGAATTGGGTAATCTCGTCCGGCGACAGGGGTTCAATTTGTTTCAATGCTGAGGTAGACATGGCTAATGCCCCTTGCTGTTCTACAGGATATTAAGGATTTGATTTATTACATTTCAGACCACGTAAAAAGGTCCTGATTCAGATCAAGTGGTCGGTTTGAGACCACCACGTACAAGGGCTTCCCAGGAGAGCACGGGTGACGTGTCAAGTATCGCCATCAAGTTTTCCTGCAGGTGACTTTTCAATGGTAGCCCCTGCCCTATTTCAGGATGCAGGTGGGCGATTCGGTTCAACGCATCCATGGCGTATCCAACGGAGATCACGTTCTTGTCGGAGCGAACCACCTCTTTTAATGCCAGTAACGTTGGTTCCAGCTCAGTCCCGATGACTTCAGTGCCATGAGAACAGAGGATAACGATCGCCCACAGTCCATTCTCCCGCACAGCAGAACGAACCGGTTCAAAACGCTCGAAGCCCAGGTCAATACCATTCCCCTCACACACATCACAGTCATCGGTCGGCCGCACATACTTGATGGACCGACCTTGTGCCCGGCTCATACATAGTCGATTCTCTTCAAGTGACAGGCTTTTCACAAGTGCATTCAGGCATGCAGGGACCAGGGACTTCCCCTCTCCTGTGGCGATCGCCCGACGTCCCAGGCACCCCAGTGTTCCGCCAGCAACCGCCCGGATGTACGCAGAGGGATCGTCGTGCAACCGCGTGGTAACGGCCTGTAGTATTTCGTCAGTTAACGGACTGGTATCACCCAGACCATACACCCCTGCCTTTCGCACCCATTTGATGGGTGATGAGGTCGCTTCAAGTAATGTAGCCGTCGCCTCCGGACCGACGGCAATCAAGCCATAGGTTGCTGCCCGCCGGACACTCTCCCGGTTGTCATATAGCGCTCGACGTAGATGCTCAATCGCTAACGCTGTATTCCCACTGGACGCCATTTTATAAGCAGCACCGATTCGAATGGGCTCGGCTTCATCATATTTTGCATATAACCGGACTAACAGATCGTCCATCTCCTTTTTCTGCATTTCAGATGACATGTTTGCCATCTCCACGCGCGGTGGAGGGGTCTGGCCGGTCTTCATCCAGTGGTGATGATATCGCCAGATGACAGTAACGTCTTCGCTTACCTCCGTCAGATCGATATCCGTGAGGGGGTCCACGCCAGGATTGTTCCAACGGACCTTGGCAGGAGGATTACTATTCAAGGAGATGGGGTCGGTGGTGCGATACAACCAGAACCGCCACATGAATCGTGGGTTGTCCTGCCAGGTTTGCCAATCATCACGACGGTGGTTCCCCCGGTGGAAGGTGTTGTGGGAATAAAGCAGGACACTGCCCGCCAGCAGCGGTGCGGCCTCGAATTGTTTCACGAGTGGCCACCCCGTGTTGATCACCGCATCCCGCATCCGAAGGTCATGGGCTGTCCGGGCATGGACAATGTCTTCGGTATCGTATTTAGAATCTGATCCGCTGACGGGTTCACCCTCCATGCCACTCAGCTGATAATTGAAATCGAGATGGTCGGCCCCTGCAAAGTTGTCATGATTTTCTTCGTGATCGAAGGTCCAGTAATGTGAATACGGGATAGTTGCCGTTGGCCCCATGTCCTCATGAACCGCTTGCGGATAATATAACATCTCTATCTGCACAGCCTGATGATGGCGCTGTTTCCTGCCATTGTACGGTCCGTTATCATCCTTGTGCCAGTGCTGATCCCTGGCTCCGCTTGTAAAGGAGGCATTGTGGGTGAACGGTACAATAGCCCAGTTTTCGCCCACAAGTTGGTTGCATGCAGCGAGGAGTCCGGGGGCATTGAGCACCTCAAACACTTCGGGAATGCTCGCGGGGGTAACAGGTTTCCTGGCAAGATAAGCTGCTTTTTCCTTCTCATAAACCCGACTATGAACATCAGATGAGATACCGAGACTATCTGGAGACAGTAATACGATTCCTCTACTTGCAAAATCCTGCACCAACCGTTCAGATGAACTATATGGAATTGGGGTTATCTCATTGTTAGAAGCCCCTTCCTTATTGTAAAGACTCAAGATCTTTATCCTCCATCAAATTTTCTAAATTGTTGATATGGCGTATAATAGACGCAAAATTATTGGATATCATTTGTTATTAAAATTTCTTCCATTCGCTCAAAATGTCCTGATATTTATTTTCAACAAAATCACGATCGTCTATCGAGGCAAACAGGACCATGAGAAGCGCGTTATAATTCTTTGGATAAGGACGTAATTTTTCCATGATTTCCAGCGCTGCGGCATCGGATATATGATGTTGGTTCATAAGCGCAAGGCTTGCAGGTTCGATCAGATCTTGAATGGGATCTGTGAAAGATGATTTCCAATAGCCATAGATTTTAAGATGGGCCGTCAGGTCCAATGTAATAGAAGAGGGCAGACGACAAATTTCATGCAGGACAAGAAAGGGCGCATCACCACAGACTTCAAGTGCTTCTAAGATTATTTTCTTCCATGCCTCTTCGTGATGATATGGAAATTGGCAATCCATGCTGTAGTAAAATTCTGTGCAGGTCATATTGGATATTTACACCATCTACACGGTGGGCGGTATGCTTTACCATCTTTTGATTCAGTTAACGAATTCTTATCATTTCAATCGACTGGAAAGAAGTGTGAGACGATACCGATTCTTGGTTGACTGGTTTGATTTCCGGATGACCCATGAATACACATGCTGTGATGAAATGCAGCGTCACCGGGGGATAAATGAGCATACTCGACTTTTTCTGGCTCTGGCTCTGGTACCTCGTAGGCCTGGTGAAATTCATATTTCCCTACGGCATTGTCGTGTTGATTAATTCCGGTCAGGTGGCTGCCCGTCACGTATCCCACGGACCCATTTTCTGGATGGCATTCTGTTAACGCGATCCAGCAACTTATGCCTGCTTCACTCGCCTTTCGCCCCTGCCAATAGTGACCGTCCTGGTGCCATTGTACCTTGGCGCTGTATTCTCCGGGTTTCGCGATCACCTGCCCATAAGAAAACTGCAAAGGATAACCAGCAAGGTACTCTGCTAATTCCTGCCCGCGTTGTCGATACGGATGGTCCGCTAATTCCGGGATTGGCCCGTCGTTGCTAATGCCAATCTGTTGCTGTCGGCCGTGTTTAATATCCGTATTTCCTTCCTCACCGAATCCTACATGTCCAAGGTCACCCTCGAGGGCAGGACGTAACAGATCAAGGAGTTCAGAGGCTTCATCAGAACTGAGAATTTGTTGACAGAATACAAATCCGTTGTCCAGGTAAATTTGACGCTGGACGGGATCAGGCTTGATTACCGTATTCATATTGATTGCCTCTCTGCGCGAGCATTCATTAAACTTGAAGTTTATCCTTTTGTGGATATCCCAGTTTTTCAAGCACGTCTTTTATTTCGTCAAGAATGACCGGATCATCGATGGTCGCAGGCATACGATAGGGTACCCCATCCGCCATTTTTTTAATGGTGCCACGTAATATTTTACCCGAGCGGGTCTTTGGAAGTCGTTTCACTATGGCCGCAACTTTGAAGGAGGCCACCGGTCCAATATGCGTTCTCACGCGTTGGATGAGTTCTCGTATAATGGACGCACGTTCACGGGTTACCCCAGCATTCAGCACGACGAAACCGATAGGAATTTCACCTTTGATTGGGTCTGCGCCCCCAACCACCGCACACTCAGCCACATCTGCGTGTGAAGCCAGGACCTCTTCAAGTCCCCCTGTTGACAGTCGATGCCCCGCGACATTTATGATGTCATCTGTTCGGCTCATAACCCAGAGGTAACCGTCCTCGTCCTTGTATCCTGCATCGGCCGTAAGATAATACCCCGGATAGGTGTCCAGATAGGTCTCGACGTATCCTTCATCATTGCGCCACAGGGTAGGCAGACATCCTGGTGGTAGGGGTAGTTTAACCACAATATTACCAATATGATTGGCTGTCAGTTCCTTGCCTGCATCGTCCAAAACCCGTATGTCATACCCCGGTACGGCACGTGTGCATGAGCCGGGCTTTACGGGAAGGGCGCCCAGGCCTAAACAATTAGCGCCGGCTGGCCACCCCGTTTCTGTCTGCCACCAATGATCAATAACCGGAACATCGAGTTGATCCTGGGCCCAGGTCAAAGTATCGGGGTCACATCGTTCTCCTGCGAGAAAAAGGGTCCGTAAAGAGGACAGATCATGTGGGCGGATAAATGTCCCATCAGGATCTTCCCGCTTGATCGCCCGAAAGGCAGTGGGGGCCGTGAATAGCACGTTGACTCGATGCTGAGCAACTACGCGCCAGAAGGCACCCGGGTCAGGCGTTCCGACTGGTTTGCCTTCGTATAGAATCGTCGTGCAACCCTGGAAGAGTGGCCCATAGACAATATAGGAATGCCCCACGACCCAACCTACATCTGAGGCAGCCCAGTAAACCTCACCCGCATCGACCCCATAAATATGCTTCATACTCCATTTGAGTGCGACGAGATGCCCGCCATGATCCCGGACCACGCCTTTGGGTACCCCGGTCGTGCCTGAGGTATAGAGAATGTATAACGGAGCCGTCGCTTCAACCGGCACACAATCTACCGGTTGAGCAGAATCCATGAGATCCGACCAGTCATAATCGCGTCCGTCCACCATTTCCGCCAGTTCCTGGGGACGTTGGTAGATGATACAACCAAGGGGCTTTTTTTCGGCAAGATCAATCGCCCGGTCGAGTAATGGTTTGTAAGGAATAATCCGGTCGCCTTCTATTCCACATGATGCGGAGATGATAAGCTTCGGTTCCGCATCATCGATCCGGGTGGCCAGTTCATTGGGCGCAAAACCACCAAAGACCACAGAATGAATCGCCCCGATCCTTGCACAGGCCAGCATCGCGACAACCGTCTCCGGGATCATCGGCATATAGATAATCACCCTGTCCCCTTTTCGAATAGCCATACTTTCGAGAACGCCGGCGAAGGAGGCGGTTTCATCACGCAATGCGCGATAAGAATAGGTCTTGATGGTCCCGGTAACCGGGCTGTCGTAAATCAACGCCGCCTGATCCCCTCTTCCGTTCTCTACATGAAGATCAAGGGCGTTGTAGCATGTATTTACCTGTCCACCGGTGAACCACCGATAATACGGCACATGGGTGTCATCGAGGACCTGATCCCACAGGGTATGCCAGTGTACATCATGCGCCGCTGCCGCCCAGAAGGATTCAGGATCCTCAAGCGATTGGCGGTAGGCCTCATTGTAGGATGACATAGGTGATTCGCTTAGTTGATAATGAAGATACCCTTCAGAAAAACTACGGAGATCTTCTCAGAAAAGGTTGGCGATCTCGGATCAAAATCACTATTCTTTAGCTCATATAAATACACGTATGGATCGAGACGCAACAAGTTGAGCCATTTTAAAAATTATTCTAAATAAGCTACCCGTAAAAGTAAATGCCTAAATTGTTTTCAGGCGGGTTTCTCCATGGGAATGAAACTCAAATAAAGGCACATACGCATGACAAAAGTTTGGAAGACAGGATCAATGGCCGGTGCGGACAAAGCGCGCAAGCAGCAGTCGGATGAGTTAGCGGGCCACGTTTTCAGTCGATATTCAGAAGAATTCGCCTTTTGCCAGCGGATTCGGCAACACCCCAGACATTCGGACAGGTTAATTCGGACAATTGAGGATGAAGCAGGACGGATCGTCGCCCAGTTATATATCATTGATCGCGAACTCGGTATCGGTTCTGCCACGCTACGCATGGGTGGTATTGCCTCCGTAGGTACGGATGCGGCCTTCCGTAAAAAAGGGTTGGCAACAAAGCTGATGAACGACACCATCGCCTTCATGGCCCAGGAGGGATACGATATCTCCGTACTCTTCTCCCTTCCGGAAAATTATTACAATCGGTTCGGGTATATGACCGTGCTTCCGGAATATACCACCACCATCGACGGTCTGGCCAGAATAAAGAGATTACAATCCCTTTCATCTACACCGAAATGCCGGTCTTTACGTCGATCGGACCTGCCCTTCCTCACCACATTTTATGAAACGGCCTACCGGGACACCCCTGGGATGACCCGACGGGACCCTGCCCATTGGTATTGGCTCAGGCTGAATCCTGATTTTGACGGGGTGATCATTACTGATGGGGATAAGATATCGGGCTATGCTATTCTTGGTATCAAGGGTAATCAGCTTGTGGTACATGAGGCCGGAGTCCATCCGTCACCCCGGATACATGATGCTCTTTTACGCACCTTGGCGCGTAAGGCGTTATCCGCAGGTTTAACCTCCATTCGTCTCGACTTGCCTTCGGATCTGCCTTTATCCCGGCTCTGTGTGTTAGAGTATGAAGGCGTTCAGTCTGTTAGGGTCCCATATAAAAACGGGGGCATGGCCAACATCATCAACCTGGCTTCCACGCTGAAAAAAATGGAAGCGCTGTTTCAAACACGGTTACAGCAATCGGTCTACAAGGATCTACAACAACGTATTGTTTTAGAGACGGATAACGGCGGTGTGGCCTTCAGGCTAAACCGTGGGCAGGTGACGATTGAAATGCTCCCGGAAGACCATATGGAAGACCCCGATGTTGCTATCCCTCAAGCCGCCTTAACCGGTTTACTCTTTGGCCTGTTTTATCCTCTACATATTTGGGAGGTTTGGGGGCGGCCAATGGCGCCGGACATGGTAGATATTCTAACCATCCTTTTTCCAAAGCGATTTCCACAGATCCCGTGGATGGACCATTTTTAAGCATTGAAGGGGACGGCATCTTATTAACCAAATAGTGATATAGTGATCAATCAGAGTTCCAATATTCGCGGCTCTAATTGAAACAACCAGAGCACAAATGTTCTAAACAAGGAATGCATGATGAATCAACAGCCTTATACCCCCGCAGGAGGGCCACCACAGGGTCAGGGACCAAGTTCAGAAATTTACGGAATGATGGGGGAGGATAATATCTTTAAGATGATGGAAGATTTTTATCGAGCGTTGGAGCAATCCTCTGTTCGACATCTGTTTCCTGAGGATATGGTGGAAGCATCCAAACGGTCGGCCTGTTTCTTTGTGAACCTTATGGGTGGTCCCCCCTTGTATCACAAACGTTATGGACCACCACGTATGCGCGCCAGACATATGCCTTTTTCCATTGATAAACAAGCACGCCAAGTCTGGCTTCAATGTTTTGAACAGACGCTGGAAGACGCCGAAGAGAAATACACCTTTCCAGCACAACACCTGGATGGGTTTCGGAATTTTTTGTATGAATTTTCAGCCTGGATGGTCAATAAAGCCTAACCCCCTTCCCTGAAAGGAAAAGCGGAGGGGGTTAGGGTATTGGAGCTGGAAGATTTTTTGGATCGGGTTAGAATAGGGTGAAGCGGGCTAGCAGGCCATCTATCCCGCCGTTGGATATTGGTTTTTTCCATTTGGGTCTGAGGCCGAGGCTTATCAGGTGGTCTACATTACCGAAATAGATGGTGGCATTTGAACCTTTGCACCGTTGTTTAAGCACATCGCCGAATTGTTTGTACAGGGCATCCATATCTTCGTCCCGACCTGAGCGAATGCCATAAGGTGGATTGGCGATGATGAGTCCTTTTTCAGAGGGTGCGAAGTCCATCATATCCTTTCTTTGTATGTTTATTACGCGGTCATTATCGAGGACCGCACAATTTTCCCGAGCAACTTTCACCGCATTCGAATCAATATCTCCCCCTGAAATCAGACCAGACGGAACGGGTCGAATAGCCTGCAAACCTTCCTCCCGAAGGGCAGCCCACACGCCCGAATCGAAATCTGGCAAATTTTCAAACCCGAATTTTTTTCTCAGGAAACCCGGCGGCGTGTTGGACGCATACAGATAACTTTCAGACAATAAAGTACCTGAACCACAGAACGGATCGTGGATGGGGGTTTCACCGTCCCATCGTGCGGACCTGATCATGGCCGCTGCCAGGGTTTCCATCATAGGCGCATCCACTGAATTCTGACGATACCCTCTCCGATGGAGAGATCCACCTGAGGTGTCAAGGCTGATGGTCGCCTGATTATTCCATATATGCAGATTAATCCACACGTCTGGATCGCGCGTATCAATAGAGGGCCGTTCGCCTGTTTTATCGCGAAAGTAATCGACGATGGCATCCTTGAGGCGGAGGCCTGCGTATTGCGAATGCTTTATGTTACTGTTGGAAACGGTGGCAAAAATCGCGAACGTTTGCTGAGGAGAAAGAAAATCTTCCCAGGGCATCTCCATGGCCCGTTTATGTAGATATTTATCTGAATGGCAATCGAAATAAAGGAGTGGGGCCAGGATGCGGTTTAGCAGGTGGGTCTGGAAATTGAGGTTATATAGTACCTTGGGGGTAGCGGTAAAATATATTCCCCCTTGGGCAGGTTTGATACTGGCGGCACCGAGGGTCTCAATTTCAGTCTCAGCAAGATCTTTGATTTCGTCTGCGACTTGAGCGAAATAGCGGCTGTTTTTCTGATATTCGTAGGTCATAGGCGAGGGTGGGTGAGTAGGTGAGTGGGCGGGTCCACAGTGTGTTGTGGGCTTTTGTGTGTGGTATCAAGTAGGTATAAAAGATCTGTGGTCCTTATCGGAAAGCCTTGTTCTCTGTAAGTTTTCAGCTGGTTTTTTACCTGCATGCTGAACAGATCCAAGCCTTCTGTCTGTTTATCCAGATTATCCACGCTTACATCGAAGGGGATGCCGCAGCATTCAGAGAAGGCCCATTCGATGGCCTGAGGCTTGACCTCTGCTTTAAAGAAAGCCTCTTGCTGACCCTGTGTTCGTCCATCCGGGGTATACCAGTAACCGTAATCGTCCTGTCTACGCCGATGTTTCCCTGCAACACACCAGTGGGACAGTTCGTGTAGTGCACTTCTGATATAATCATGGGTGAACTGTATACGTGCTGGGTGCCCCGCTCCAGGCGCTGAATAAAACGGTTCATCAAACCCGCCTATCATAAGCGTATTGTATCGGATTAGATAAGGTCGGACAATAGAGAGAAGCGTTGATAAGGATATGGTCATTGGCGATTGGTGCCTGCTGGTTTAGTCATTGGTGATGGGCAAGAATTTCATCCATAAATTCAAGCATTCATACACGAAAGCACGATGTCACGGGCTCTGAGCAGGTCTTCTCTGGATTTGTAGTATTCGAAAATAAAGTAGGGGACCTGTGTATATTCCAATAGACATTGGATATAGGTGGTATAGTCCAATGCACCGGATCCGGTGGGACCGTATTCAGCCACCTCACCGTTGATAGAGAAGCTGGCATCCTTGCCATGGGCGATGACCGTATCCGGACCGAGCATGCGAACCGCCCGTTCAAGCGGCGTACGATCCGGGACGAAATTCGCCGCGTCCAGACATACGCGCAGGGCATCTGATCCGACATGATCCTTCAGGCGTAGAAATGTTTCAGCCCCACCGACACTACCCGCCCGAGTAATTTCAACCGCAACATGCACCTCATGCTTTTCTGCGGTGTGACAAACAGTTTTCAAGGCCTCAACCAATCCCTGAAACACGACCTCGTCCTTTACCCCGGAGGCCTCTGGATAGCCGGATGGATGCCATACCATAATAGGTTTATTTTGATTGTCGAACCGATCTTTCAGGGCAGCTGTTTTCTCTACACATAAGGCAGCGCGTTCTACATCTGTAGCTATGACGCCATGGGGACCTACCAGGTCAATATGAAGGGTCATGGCTGCGAGAGATAGATCGCCTATGGCTTGATCCACCACGTCGGCGGTAGGGTCGTTAGCAGCGGCATTATCCCCCATGCCGAAGAACAGTTGCACTGCCTCAAAACCCAGAAATCGCCGTTCCTGCGAGGAGACGATATCGCCCGACATAAGTCCTAATTTCATAAATCTCCTGCTCCTTTTTAAACATTAATAAGACCGTATATGCCTGATAAAATGTCTTCGATAGATCAACGATCTAAAAACGACGCCAGGTCAGCTTCGTACATTGTGGCCCTGGTTGGAATTCCTTGTGTATCCCACCCCATCATTTCGTAAAATATCTCTATTGCCTGGTGAAAGGCGGCTCTATCAATTACATCGTTTTTTCTTGGACCTGAACCGATAGGTTCCTCATAGAACCTGTCCGGCAGCCGGTCGTCGTCTGTGCTGAGGCCTTCACGTTGGTTATACCAGCGCATCAGGTGGAGGCGACGTTCACCGAGGCGCATGATTTCATAATCGCTGGTTTCCCATCCAGTGATCGCACCAACTAATTTTGCCAAATCCGGCAGGGACCAGATCCGTGTTGGCGCAATGGCAAAGATACAGAAGTCAAGGGCGTCTGCGGCAGACCAGAGGGTAAGCAGCGCTTTGAAATTACGGACTTTGTCGGGGCCAATAAACCCCATCGGCATACGCTCGAGGATCCCTAGCGTTCTGGATAATGTAAGTGTGTGCGCCCAGCCCACATCCGGATCAAAATCCCAGTCATGTTCGCAGATATCGTATCGCGGACCGACAGGTGCCACGGCATACCCCAGAGCCAGGTTGGTCTGAGACCGTGGTTCGAAAGGGACCATCTCCAATCCCTTAACATGCATGGCAAATGGCACAGAATCCGGGCCGATCTGTTTTGCCATACGTTGTGAGCCCTCGGCCAGCAGATCACCAAGGCCCTGACGAAGGGTGATGGCCTTGATCATCTTCAGGGCCCCCTCGCCGTCACCGAAATGTATCGATTGCCCATTATGCTCCTCAGATTTTAAAATGCCCCGTTCAAATAACTCCATGGTGAATGACATGGTAAAACCGAGAGAAGTGGGGTCCAGGCCATACTGATTGCATAGATTATTAGCCCGGAGCGTGAAGTCAAGGTCGCCGATACCAATATTGGGGCCGAGGGCACCCGTCACCTCCTGGTGGATCCCATTCGCCCGCGAGTCTAAGTCGTCTCCATCGAGCGGGTGGAACGCCTTGATACAATCATTAGGACAACCGGGACAAGGCTTTGTATCCATTTTCCGGTCCAGGAAATTTTCTTCTTTGAACGCTGCTATACCATCAAATGTACTTTCCCTGTAATTATTGACACACAACGCTGCATCCAAACCATGAAGATAGAGCCAGCAGCTAAACCCCGGGGGATCATGTTGCCAACGCGTCAGATCGTTCTCCAGCATAGCCTGATTGTAGGAAGCGGCCATCTGTTCAATGGTTTCTGGATCATAGATGGATGGTCGTTCTCCGCCACGGATCACCACGGCTTTCAGCTGTTTCGCCCCCATGACAGCTCCCATCCCCATCCTAGATGCCTGGAAGGTACGGTCGGTGACAATAGACGCAAATCGCACTTGATTTTCCCCAGCCGGTCCGATCACTGCTGTGTGAATGCCCTTCCCAAGGTGTGCTTCTAGACGATCTACAGAAGCACCTACCTCCTGTCCCCATAAATCTTCAGCATCCCGGAATTCGACGTTCCCATTTTCAATGACCACGGTCACTGGTTTTTTCGACACGCCCGAACACACCACGATATCAGCCCCGGAAGCTTTGAGGGCGATGCCCCATGGCCCTTCGGTTCGGGTTTCCCCAATACCACCAGTCAACGGGCTTTTGGCCAGGGTAGTAAATCGTGCGAGCCCAGGCACCGGCTGACCGGCGACCACACTCGAAGCGAATATAAGTAGATTGTCGGGCCCAAGAGGATCGATACCTGGTCGTGTGGACTCAAGCAGCAGGGCTGTAGCAGCCAGACCGCCGCCGCCATATCGACGCCAGAACAGGTCATCACGAGTTTCGAGACGGTGGGTTTTGTGGGTCAGGTCAATCCAGAGAATACGTCCAGTATATCCGTAGGGTCGGGCCTGGTTGGAGGAAGGGGATGAGCTGTTTGTCGCAGGTGATTTAGGCATGTAAATTATATCAGGGGCCAGGGACGTCTTCAAATGGTGCATCATGATAGGCACAGCCCCGGTGTATGTCAAGTGATGGTTACTTGATTATTGGCATGGGTTGGAATATATTCGATAGACGAATCGCCCACAACATTTCTGTCCTGTATCTCTAAGGATGACCTATGCTTCAACGAATATGTTGGTATACACTCTGGATAGTTGTGTGTATCTCGGCTGGATGGTGGTTATTTTCTGATACCTACGCCAAATATGCCACAACGGATAGGACTTCCGACCTTCGCGTCGCATTCTGGGGGGACTATCGTGAATTTGTCATGTGGCAGGAAATCCTTGCAGCATTTGAAGGGGTCCATCCGGGGACGTCTGTCCGGATTGAGTACATTACGGACAGATACGATCAAAAAATTCGCCAACTTTTTGTCGCAGATGCCGCCCCGGATGTGATCTTGCTCCAGGATGAACCCTTTCCAAGATATATGGATTCCGATAAGCTTGAAGACCTCACCCCCTATCTGAATACCACAGGTGCGGTTGTGGCCGATACGGCATACTGGGATACCGCCTGGGCATCTTTCGGTCGAGATGAAACCAACCCGGATGGCACACCAATTTGGCGGCAATATGGCATCCCTACCTGGGGAGGCTGTAACCTGCTGTTTTACAACAAAGCCTGTTTTGATCTTGCTGGTGTGCCCCTTCCCGATGACGGTTCCTGGACGATGGACGACTTCCGCACCCTGTGTCAGCAATTGACCAGAGATTTCGACGGAGACGGCCGGATTGATCAGTTTGCATTCCAGGTACCCACAATGACCTACTGGTTACCCTGGCACTGGGGACTGGGTGCCCGTGTACTGGATATAGAGCGCGCACGATTCGACTTGATAGGCCCGAAGGCGGAAGCGTCTTTTCAACTGATGCAGGACCTGATTTATCGTGATCGAGTGGCCCCTCAAGCGGGCGAATTGACGATCGGACAAAATGTGGCTTTTTTCACCGGGCGGTTGGCTTTATTCAGCTCAGGCCCATGGGCGATGCCTTTTCTGAATACGACCGATATGGAATATGGTGTACTTCACATGCCCACCGGCCCGGGCGGACGAGCCACCCGGATTACCTGGGATGCCGTGGCCATGTTTAAAGGCTCAAAAAACAAAAAAATGGCATGGCGATTGATCCAGTATATTACCGACATTAAAAGTCAGGAGATTGTCGCCCGCTTTCAACGATCTGTTCCAGCCTTGAAAGTAGCACAGACGGCTTTTGAACAGGAGAATCCTCGTATTGAAGTCGGAAAATTCATCGAAGCCGTCGATCAATATGCCCGCCTTCAGCCCATTTCTCCCCATTGGGAGTTGATGATGCGCGCCATTACCAAAAATGTAGATCTCTTACTACAACCCGATCCAACGCTCCGTGTCACGCCACAGGAGACTATTGGGCTCATCCTCCAGGAACCGGACTTGATCGACAATCTCCCTCCTTCAGACCAGAATCTGGCAGACGACTACCTGCTCAAGCTGTATGATTCTCCTGAAATAAGGACCTCAACGCCATGAGTCTTGCACGCCTGGCCCTATTTCTTAGAAAAAACAGAGCGGGATATCTCTTTGCTTCTCCCTGGTTGATAGGTTTCCTCGGCTTGACCCTGGTACCGATGTTGGCGTCTATTATGTTCAGTGTAACGCGGTGGGACGGTCTGAACCTGTCGTCTATCGAATGGGTTGGCCTGGATAACTATCGTCGGGCCCTCTGGGTTCAGCCGACCCCCTTATATGGCTATACGAATCCGGGTGAAATCATCACTCTGGTACGATGCGATGAACAAGGCCGACCCACAGGTGAACTTGAGGTTCCAAAATTAGGGATGCTGACCTGGCGTGGCGCCACCACCATCGCGGGGAACCATATTTTACAATACCGAAATCAACCAGGGGAGCCATTGATCTATGTGGTTGTTTCGCCCACAGACCTTGCGAGCCGGTTTGTATTGACCAGCCAGTCTCCCGATCAGATGGGCGATCCACTGGTATACACGGCGCTCTGGAACACGGCTTATTACAGCTTACTGAGTGTGCCATTAGGCCTCGCGGTTGCCCTGTTTCTGGCCTTGCTCCTCGATCAGCATATTCGGGGCATCGGTATCTTTCGTACCATATTTTATATGCCATCTGTCATTGGTGGTGTGGCAACGATGATGATGTGGCTCTATATTTTTGATCCGGATTTCGGATTGCTCAATACGTTGTTACGGTCTATTTACTCTACCGCTGTATCCTGGGGTCTGGCCGGGTCGGGGTGGGAACCGCCCCGCTGGTTAATGGACCCGAACTGGTCGAAGCCAGCACTCATTGTGATGAGCCTCTGGGGCGCAGGTGGAGCCATGTTGATATTTCTGGCAGCGTTGCAGAATGTACCTCCACAACTATATGAGGCTGCCCGTATCGACGGAGCCCAAAGACGTCATTTATTCCGCCATGTTACCTTGCCTCAGATATCGCCTGCTATTTTTTTCAACCTTGTGATGGGGGTTATCGCCTCATTTCAAGTGTTCGATACGGTCTATATCCTTACCGGTGGCGGACCGAATAATTCCACCTTGTTTTACGTCTTGTATCTATACAACAAGGCGTTCCTGGATTTTGAGATGGGGTATGCCTCCGCTCTGGCGTGGATTCTATTTGTTATCATTTTTTTGATGACCATGCTGGTGGTACGCAGTGCAAAAGGATGGGTATATTATGAAGGAGAAAGGTAGAAAGTTTGCATGGTGAAGAGAAAAATTGATCAATATTAGCTCAAATAGAGAAGCTGAATATGGCAACGACAGTTCGACTTAAAATGATAAAAACAAGAGATCAAATCAGTGCCAGATTATTCCAATGGGGAACGATCGGGGTGATGGTGGGGATTGCCGCTTTGTTTTTGTTCCCGATGTACTGGGCAGTTGCGGCTTCATTGAAATCCCTGGATGCGATCTTTGCTTTTCCACCGAATCTGGGGATTAGTGTGCCGCAGTGGGAAAATTATCCGCATGCCCTTTCGCGATTGCCTTTTTTCAGGTTCATAGGCAACACCTTTGTCATCAGTTTTGCAGCGACATTGGGGCAGGTCCTGAGCGCCGCGCTGGTCGGATTTGCCTTTGCCCGGTTACGTTGGTGGGGACGGGAATTCTGGTTTTTGGTCTTGCTGGCAACCATGATGTTGCCCGGACAAATCTTGCTGATTCCGCACTATCTGCTCTATCAATCTCTGGGTTGGGTTAATACCTACAAACCGCTGATTGTTCCCTCATGGCTGGGAGGAGGTGCCTTCTTTATCTTTCTTTTTCGTCAATTTTTCAAGGGCGTTCCGAGAGAGATGGAGGAAGCCGCCTTGATCGATGGTGCATCGAACTGGCAGGTGTTCGCTCGGATTATGATGCCAAACGCCAAGGCCATTATAACCACAGTCGTGGTCATGAGTTTTATCGCCCACTGGAAAGATTTTATGGGACCACTGATCTATCTTTCTGATTTTACCCGATATCCTATTTCACTTGGTCTACGGATGTACCAGGCCGTTGAGGGATCATGGGTGAATTATCTCATGGCGGCATCTGTAGTGGCATTGAGTCCGTTGGTGGTGATCTTTTTTCTGGCACAAAGGTATTTTGTACGGGGATTATTATTATCAGGATCGAAAGGCTAAGCCGTCGGGAATGAATCCAATGGTTAAAAATCGGTTATCAGATGATGTCCAACCATCTGATGTATACGTAAGCGGATAAGAAAAGGTACAAATCATGAATCAACCAATCGAGTTAGGCACACAACGAGAGCTGTTTGTTGATCAATATTTGATCGAGACCATGTACAACACCGGATTGAAATTGCATGCTCCGCGGCAGGCGAATACTGCCATCGTGAATGACAAACCGTGGGAAGGCGCCTTCAACGCTGGTTGTTGTGTGATACAGGACAATGGGTTGTATCGCGTGTATTACCGGGGACTCAAGCCGGATGGGGTTGTGTATTTGTGTTATGCGGAAAGCAAAGATGGGGTTGCTTGGGAAAAGCCGAACCTGGCGTTGCACAAGGTCATGGGTACGTGGGATAACAATGTCCTTGTCCCGGATACGCCCAACTATGACTTTTCCGGGTCTGTCCAGAGTTTTGTGTAACTGGCATTTCTCACGATCCTGGAACCCGGTCTTCATACATGATTACGAACTGATTGATGGCGGCGGTCCATTGCAGGATGGGCCTTGTCCATCGTTTTGATAGATTTCCAAGGGCCAGATAAAGCAACTTACTGACCGCATCATCAGACGGGAAAGCGCCCCTTGTTTTGATGATATTTCTCAGGCCCCGGTTCAACGATTCGATGGCATTGGTGGTGTAAATAACCTTTCTGATATCCTCGGGGAAAGCGAAGAACGGGGTCAAATGATCCCAGTGTTTACGCCACAGCCGACTGATGGTGGGATATTTTGCATCCCAAATGCTGGCGAAGATCTCAAGGTTTATCTGGGCCTGCTCAAAGGTCCCGGCCTGATAGATGGCCTTCAGATCACGGGCGACTTCTTTGCTTTCCTTCCAGGAGACGTAGGTCAGGCTGTTACGCATCATATGCACGATGCACAGCTGCACCCGGGTTTTAGGATACGCCGTCTCGATGGCCTCAGGGAAGCCTGAGAGCCCATCACAGCCGGCGACAAAGATGTCCTGGAGCCCTCGGTTTTTGAGCTCGGTGAGTACAGAGACCCAGAACTTGGCCCCTTCACTCTGCTCGATCCATAGCCCCAGCAGTTCTTTGTCACCGTGCATGTTGATGCCCAGCGCCAGGTAGACCGCCTTGTTCCTGATAGGACCGGCATCACGTACTTTGACAAACAGGGCGTCCAGAAATACGATAGAATACACAGGATCAAGCGGTCTGGACAGCCAGCCCCGTACTGCATCCATAACGCGGTCTGTGATCTGAGAGATCAGATCGGGAGAAATCGCAGTGCCGTAGATATCCTCGATATGCCCCTGTATATCCCGTGTGGTCTACCGCGTCCGTACATGGAGATGATCTTAATCATCGAAGTCCGGCCAGGGCGTCTGATACTTTCTTATCAGCTTCGGGTCGAAATCGCCAGTCCGATCCCGCGGAATATCGATGTCGATGTGGCCTTTTTCGCCTTTTAAAGTCTTGGTAATTATTCCGTTACGGCTGTTACCGTTGTTGTGACCTGATGAGGCGTGTTTCTCATACCCCAGATGGTCGGTCATCTCGGCTTCCAGCATCCGTTCAGCCATCTTCCTGGTCAGTTGCTTGAGCAGCCCGTCCTGGCCGAACAGATCTTCGGCATCTGAGCCGTCTTCCAGCAGGGCATCGACAAGCTGGTCGATTTTACTCGGCCCTTGTTTGCGTTTGGCCATAGCTTTCTCCTTTTTCAGATAAGGTAATTACTATTCCCATTTACACAAAACAATTTACAGACCCGTAAAGTGACCCTGTAACGATTCCGACGGCGTGGGCAGAAACTGGATCACGGTACGCTACGATCCAGTTTCATGTATTCCGAGGCGAAACGCCTGCCAATTTCTACTTGTGATTCAGAATCGTAATGTAGTTTGTCACCAATGTGCCCCTTCAGATCACGCACATCAATGCAGGCCGTTTGCTTGCTCTTCTCGGGCAGGTTCAGAAGAATCTCATTCACCTCTTTGGCATGGTCAAATTGTGAACTGGTGATGAAGGAACCTATGGTGCATGCTATGAACGGTAGTTCCGGGGCTTTCAGGTCGGATCGATACCGTGCAATCATATCCAGCAGCTTCTTTTCATAGGTTTCATGGCGCTCGATTGTAGCATCCGATTCCCCCTGCAACCAGAGTATGGCTTTGATATTTGTCTTAAGTCCTGATGATTCGATGGCAAGTCTCGTCAATGCCAGCGATCGGTTGTAAAGATCCTTACCCTTGCCGTACAGGTCGATGGGCGCCCCGCCGAGGGCGGCTGGGATCAAGCCGATGTTCAGTGACCTATTTTTGGACACAAGGGCTTGGGCAAAACTCATCCCGGGGCCTGTGCCGGCATTGTCGTCGCCGTCGATCAGGTCGGGGGTGCCCTGGGCGTGCAGAGGATCGCGGCCCACGTACCATGATAGCTTCCTGGCGTGGAAGAATAGAATGTAATTTTGCTCTTTCGGCTTCATATTGATGCGACCACGTCCCTTCATGTTGGACTGACCAACCAACAGGAAAAGGTCGAGGATATCGTTTACATCAAAAATAGAAAAATCGGCAGGATGTAATGGGGGTTGTGCGACCCCGGGCCCGGTACCTTTGTTAGTAGTCATCAAGAACCTCCGGATTGAAATCGGGCATGGTATCCAGTTTCCAGATATCTACGGGCCCATCGTTCTCCTGTCGCGGACCGGGCGTACTCCGCCCGTCGGCTACATACTTCTTCAGCAGGGCCAGCAACGCTTTGACCCTGTCCGTGTGTTCGGCTTGCAGGTTTCTTATTTCACCGGGATCGGCCTCCATATCGTACAGTTGAACCAGTGGCAAGCCATCCCTCGCAGCCTCGGCATCATTGTGCGTCCACCCGCCAGAACCCGGACAGAGCACCAGCTTCCACCGACCGTCACGAATGGCAAACTTGCCCGAGATCGAGTGATGCACCACGGTGGACCGACCAGGTTCACCCGTTTCGGTAAATAAAGGCATCATACTCACGCTGTCTTCACCGGCGTGATCAGGAAGTATATCGCCGACGATCTCGGCACAGGTGGCCATGAGATCAGAGAGACAAACGAGCTCGCTACTCTGGCTCCCGGGACGTATGAGGCCGGGCCAGCGGGCGATGCAGGGAATCCGGTGACCGCCATCCCAGGCGTCAGATTTGTAACCGCGATACGGGCCACTGGGAAAATGACCTTGCCGTTCCATGGCCTTTTCCCCGTTTCCCCTGCCGTCTTCTGATATACCGATGTAATGGGCACAGCCGTTGTCGCTTGCAAAAATCACCAGGGTGTTGTCGGCCACACCGTGCTCCTCAAGAGACGTGAGGACGCGTCCGAAAACGTCGTCGGTCTCTATCACCAGGTCGGCGTATAGATTGTTCAGACCGCTCTTACCGATCCAGGGCTTGTTGACCGAAAGCGGGGTATGCGGAGAGGTCATGGGCAGGTACAGGAAGAAGGGTTCCCCAGCTGTCGCACGTTCGTGGATATACTGGTCAGCTTTATTAGCCCAGGTCGGGAGCAGTTGCTCAAAGTGCCAATAGGGCATGGCCGGCCCAGATATACTGGCCTGGTTATCGCCGATCAGCCGCGAAGGAAGGAACTCGGAGGGGATACCGACCGTGCGGTCATTTTCGATGAAACAGTAAGGGGGCCAATTGGGGATGTCGACCCCGAAGTAAGCATCGAACCCCCGAGTGGTCGGTCCACCCGTGGTCGGTTTGGAAAAGGTCTCTTGCCAGAGCGCTTTTTGTTCGGGTGTCGCGATGAGGTCCGCATCTCTGTCCGTATCCGTACGACTATGGTTGGCGAAGGGGTGGAAGTCGGCTTTATCAACCTCGAAATCCCATCCCTGTCCAAGGTGCCACTTCCCGATGCACGCGGTGTGGTAGCCGTGTTGTTTCAAGAATCCGGGCACCGTAAGGCGATCTGGTGCAATCAGAGGGTCGCCATAAGGTTCAACAATGCCTTTCTGCAAGGGCGAACGCCAGTTGTAGCGTCCGGTCAACACACTGTAGCGCGACGGCGAACAGACTGCTGAACTGGAATGTGCGTCGGTGAACACCATGCCCTCACGGGCCAGGCGGTCGATGTTCGGGGTCTGAATCTTGCCATCGGGATTCAGGCAGGAGGCATCACCGTAGCCCATATCGTCAACGAAAAAATAAACGATGTTCGGTCTTGCAGGTTCTCTATTCATTGATCCATACTCCTCAACGTTCGTGTTCAGGCGCGGTTAGATGCCGTGGCCTGTCTCCCGCTTTTCTGTCATTTCAATAAAGACCTTTGCCTGTCGTCTCTGATCTGAAGATTTGTGCAGTCATCCGCCTTTATGGATGCCACGTTATCAAGATTTTGTCCAGCACATATACCGTGGGCCATAAACCCTTTGTCATGAGGCAGGGGGCGACGGAGCAAAAGGTGAGATTTGGGTTGTCGTCCCTTCGATATTTCCATCCGAAGGTTTAAACTGGCACCGGAAAATCGAAAAACAGACCATTTATCCCACGCCAATGACCGTTTCAACCCACATTAAAATCCTTATATTGACATCACCTGAAGCAATGTCTAATATTTACACATTCTAACCAGCCAATAAGATACATTCAATTTGTCATCTTGCCCGAGCAGAGTCAGTGGAGAGATCTGTTTCATACTCGCCTTATAGTAGATCCCTCGACTACGCTCGGGAACCATTTTCGTCCGGTGGACGGAAATATAGGCCTTCATATTCGGACCTATTCTTTTTCGGTCGTGTATTGTGAAAAGGGTTGGATCATCATACACGGGTCGGTCCTCACCATAGACCGGTCGATAAAATATAGGCCATTTTAAAAAATAGAAGAGGGAGGTTTATCAATGAAATTGCTCCTGACCATATGGTTTATATTTTCTTGTTCTATAGTTTCTCACGCCCAACAGGGAGAAGATATGCCTGATCGGATAGAACAATTAAAATCTGAAAGAGCAAACCTCGTCAACCGTTTAACCGAGATTGACAAGGCTTTGGCACAGGTGGATCAATCTAAAGGCAAGGATATATCTATAAAAATCAGTATGACTAGTATTCCGGTTGTTGATCCAATAAAAGCATTCAAATTTTATACAGAGGTATTGGGTTTTGTTGAAGTAATGTATCAGCCTGACATGCAAATAGCGATTGTGGCATCACCGGAGCAACCGGACGGTACAAGCTTGCTTCTTGAACCCATGGGCGAGACGTTTTACAAAACCTTCCAGGAAGCGGTCTATAGCCAGGATATGCCGATCATTATATTTGGTGTCGAGGACATCCAATCTAAGTATGAATTACTGAAAGAGCGAGGGGTTAAGTTTAAATCGGAGCCTACGACCAGTGATTATGGTACATCAGCCATATTCGATGATACCTGCGGCAATTATATCCAACTTCATCAACCCTTATAGACGTGATCTCTTTGCCGGTCGATAGGCCAGACTGAAGATGATGATTTACTCGTAGTGTTCGTCAGGATGCCGAAGAGTGTATGAAGATCGAAGCATACAGGGATGAATACGAATCATACTACAAACAAGCCAGTCGGATAATTCCCGGAATGTGGTAACCGTCGGTAGGTCTTCTCCACCGTCAAAACCGGGTCCAGTGTCCCTCACTTGGCTTATACTGCTTAAAAACTAAGATTCAGGGGCCGGTTCTCGCAAGTAGGGCAATCGCTTTTTTCATGAACCAGCAACGTAGGTTAACGCTACTATTTAGTTCCCCGTATACGGACTAAGTTGTTATTTCAATCTTAATTTTCGGAGAGGTCATGCTGAGTTTGGATCAACACGATAGAGCCAACTTCAACCCAGCTTTCTCACCGCTGCAGCGGCGACCAGAGATTATTTCTTTACAACCTGGCGTGGCGGCCCATCCCGTCGGACCGCCAGTCATCTCTCTGGATGGGGCCTGGGACCTTGCTGAGGGCGGAACCGAATTGGCGCGGCTCTCTACCGTGTGGACTGATGCGTTACCAGCCAAAGTACCAGGGAGCGTACATACCGCGTTGATGGAAGCTGGTAGAATCCCTGACCCATATGTCGGGCGTAATGATGAGATCGCCAGGACAGAGAGCTTTAAAACATGGTGGATGAAGTGTCTATTCATTCGACCGAAAGATACCGTCGATACCCATCTCACTTTCGATGGCATATGTGACGCCTGTACCGTCTGGCTCAATGGTCACCAACTCGGAACCCATCAAGGCATGTTTGCCGACTTATCCTACCGGATCGAGCCCTACCTGGTAGATGGGGAGAACACGGTTATTGTGCGGCTCGATCCGGCCCCCTACCGAGAAAGCGATAACGAGCCAAACCCATTTTTTACAGGCATGAATGTGGGATGGTTGGATACGGCGGTCATCAACAATATCTACGGTTGGCACTATATCGACTTGCCTAGTCTGGGCATTTGGCAGTCCGTGCGAATCGAAGGGAGACCTTCTGTCTGTATCGAGGATCCGTTTATAGCGGCCATGGAAACGACCGGGGGGCTGGTTCGTCTTTACCTTACGCTTCGAGGTAAAAAACAGGGCTGGCAAGGAAACCTGATCGGAACGGTTGCACCGGAGAATTTTAAGGGGCCAGCTCATTATTTCTCTCATTCTGTTCATTCGACCGAAACCGAAGAAGCCCTTCTCCTGGAATTTACGGTTCCAGATGCCAGACGCTGGTGGCCCGTTGACCATGGGGAACCAGCTCTGTATGGCATCCGCCTGTCGTTCATTCCGGATGGAAAGGGCATCTCCGACCATACCAGTTTTATATTCGGCTTGCGTACCATTCACATGCAGCCCCTACCCGATGGTCCAAGAGACGACACCTACAACTGGACGTTCGTGATCAACGGTAAACCGCTCTTTGTCAAAGGGGCCAACTGGTGCACAATGGATGCCCTGCTGCGATTTGAAGCTGAGAGATACGAACGATTTCTGAGCCTGGCGCTCGATGCGCATATTCAGCTTTTGAGGGCCTGGGGCAGTGGGATGCCCGAAACGGATGTTTTTTACAACTATGCCGACCGAATGGGGATCATGGTTATTCAGGAATGGCCTACCGCGTGGAATAGCCATGAGATCCAACCGTACAATATCCTGGAAGAAACCGTCCGCTATAATATGCTCAGATTGCGTAACCATCCATCGCTGGTCATGTGGGGTGGTGGAAATGAATCTGATAAGCCATTTGGTTCAGCGATCGACATGATAGGACGATACGGATTTGAGCTGGACGGGACACGACCGGTTCATCGTGGAGAACCCTGGGGGGGTAGCGTCCATAACTACGATGTCTACTGGGGCCGGCAGCCGCTGGATCGTAACCTTAGGCTGACCGCGCCCTTCATTGGTGAGTTCGGCCTGGCTTCAGTCCCTGACGAAAAAACGGTGCGAAGATATCTACCGGAAGCAGAACAGGCCCTTTGGCCACCGCCATCTGATGGGAGCCTGATCCATCATACACCGGTATTCAATAAAAAAGGGGATATAGCTATCCTGACCCGCTATGCGGCTGATTTTATACCAGTCACATCTCTGCGGCATTTTATTACTGGTACCCAGCTGGCACAAACGACCGGTATCCGCCATACCCTTGAACTCGCACGGACACGTTGGCCCGAAGCGACCGGTGTGCTGTATTACAAATTGAACGATAATAATCCCGCGGCCTCATGGTCTACTGTGGACTGGCATGGGTCTCCAAAAATGGCCTATCATATCTTGCGTTAGGCATTCCGACCGCTCCATACCTGTGTCCTGTTCGAACAGTTGTCTTCGACCGGAGAACCTCTGTCGCTGCCGGTCTACCTCCTCGATGACGCCGATGCACTGTCCGGTTCGTCCTGGCAAGTACTCGTCAGGGCGTTTAACTCGAAATTAGAGATGGTGGCACAGAAAGATTACACCGGACAGGGATCTGTTGCACGGGTTATGAAACTGGGTACATTTGACTTATCCCCAAATCAAACACAGAGCATCCCTCTGCTCATTGTCAGCGAGGTCCAGATAGATCAGCGTATACTCAGAACATTTTATTGGATCAACTATACGGGGATACAGGGATGCCTGTTCGACCTTCCTGAAACACGACTGGCCTTAACTCCTGGCAAAGATCACCTAACGGTCAAAAATATTGGGGGGAAACCTGCAGTCGCTGTTCATTTCAAATGTGCAACCGGACAGGATTCGTTTACTTGCAGCGATGGTTTTTTCTGGTTGGACCCCGGTGAAGATCGTGAGATTACGGTCAATCAAACCGTGGATATACACGTCGTTGGCTGGAACACTGAACCGATGGAATCCGGAGCAAATTCAGATAAAACATGAGAGATTTATTTATATAAAATGAATGGGGAGATCGATGATAAGAAGGAAGACCATATGATTCAGAGATTTGATTAAAATATCCTCTCCATTTTATATCTGAGGTTTCATGATGAAACGCAACCGTAATAGACCTCACAAAGGAACCTACCCATGCTGAGCTATGAGCAACACTTGCATTTTTCAATCCACGGCTGGGTGCTTGAAGAAAATGTACTCAACCCGGACCAGGTTGAAACGTATAAGCAGGGTTTGGATCGGCTGGCCATGCTATTGAAACCTCACGAAAAGGATTCCGAGGACATCACCAATATCGACACGATGGTAAAACATGAGGCCCTTTTTCGTGATTGGATCATGATGCCTGAGGTGCTTGAAGCCAACCGTCAATTGATGGGCTGTGAGATTAAATACGAGTGTTGTCATGCCATGATCAAGATCCCCCATCCGGATCGTCATACGCGCCTAGATGCGTTACGTGATGTGGAGCAGATGGGCTGGCATCGTGGCCTACGCCCCAAATGGGGAATTGTCCCTCACGACGACGATGACACGCTTATCCAAAGCACCTTCCTGAATAATATCACCTACCTTACAGATGTCTCACCTACAGACGGTGGCACTATGGTCCTCGATGGCTCCCATAAACTGGAAGGGAATTATGCCAGTTTAAAAGATCAGTGTGAAATCGTCGAGCTGACTGCGCAAGCCGGAAGCATTCTGCATTTTACAGAATCACTGATCCATACCGGGGTACCCATTTTATCGGAGCAAAGGCGCTATACCATGTTTTATGGCTTTACACCATCATGGTATGTCACATGGCCCACCTGTGAAGTGCCTCCGCAGATCTATGAGACGATAAAAAATGAAGAATTGCGCGAGATCCTGGGTGGCCGCAGTGGGTACGTCAAACAGGATCCTGTTATCTGAGCACAGGGACCTGTGATTGGAACGAACACCATATGGACGATTGTATATTCTGCAAAATTGCAAATCACGAAGGGCAGTCGTGGATGGTTCATGAGACCGATGACACCTTCGCCTTCCTCGATATTCACCCGATGAATCCCTACCATACCCTGGTGATCCCGAAGCAACATTTTGCCGATATTTTTACAGTGCCTACCGATGTGTTGCACGAGATGATGGGTACACTCAAATATGTCGTTGATCTATATCATGAAAAACTTGGCTTGACGAATGTACAGATCATCAACAGCAACGGGGCAATCGGGCAACAGGATGTCTTTCATATCCACTTTCATATCGCACCGAGACGTCCGGGTGATGGTCAGGATGTGACCTGGAGGACCACTCCGGATTTACGAAAAAATAATGACGGTATGTTGGAAAAGCTCGGCGTCGGAAAATTGTAGCCAGGGTTATTCAACACTAAGACCTTATGTTACCTTTGTCAGTTTTTACAGAAACAAACTTGGGCCCGTTGTAGCGCAGAATAAATCTGATTTATTGATTACAACCGACCTTTCTCTGTTCAATTGAGTGAAGGTTTTCGGACCGTCTATGTATTGAAAGACTTAATGTTGTGGGTGTTCTGGAAATGTTATCCAGAAGTATTGCCTGGTGTGTTGTCTTTTCTAAATTGGTCTAAAGCCAATTCATGTCCTGTTTCAACAAAGCTATAGAATGAAAACACCAGAAAAAACACTTGAGTCCTACATGACCGCCTATCCTGCCCATCATACGTTTCGTGAAGTGTGGCCAGTGCAGGGCGAGATGAGTGTCACGATAGGGCTTGCGGATACACTGCCCCCACCTCCGGTCTCTTCCTCTATTCTCACGATCGTCCTCGACACCATGTATAAGGTTCTTTTCCTCTGACCAGCCGACCGATCCGGGAAAATCTCCCACCTGCTCATCGGAGGTCGTCCAAATCCAGGTGGATCACCTTAAGACACTGTAAGTCGTGGAGTGGGTGAAGAAACCGGTTGGCGTGTCGTTCCATCAGGGATAATCGGGTACCGCCATTTTCACCAATTGGAACCAGATTCCATTGGAAATGATCGACCCTATCCTGATTTTGTACAATCGGTTTATGCGGCACAAGTTGGGGCATACGACGAAAATCTACTTATCCAGGGCGACCACCTACCTGCCGCGTTTATCGCATTTAACGAAGCAATGGCATCGACAGGAAAGAGCATCGTCCTTTGCTGATTGCAGCAGGAGAGGCAATAAAAAGATAAAATCAGATGGTATTTTCTTGAAAAAGAGCTTATACTCGGTCTCATGCTCCCAATCAATCTTCGTGAGCATATGAGGTTTGAGTTGGAGGCCCCCGTACACATTATAATCCCCGCATGAATATAACCATCTCATTCACCATCTAACCCGTATCCACACTCATGTTAGCAAAACTCTTTATTACACTCGCGAATTTCTCTCCCGCCGTGAAAAGATTCACCTGGCAACGATTATATCAATATCTTGCCCGAAAGTATCCCCGGGAAGACTGGGTATTTATGAACTACGGTTTCCACCCCGTGGATCCGTCTGAAACGCCGGTGCTGAATGAGGTTGATGAATACAATCGATATTTTATTCAGCTATACGATTACGTAGCATCCGGTGCCAGGATTGAGGGTCGTGATGTGCTTGAGGTCGGGAGTGGTCGGGGCGGTGGGGCCTCATATATTAATCGCTATCTGCAACCGAAGACCATGACGGGCATTGATTTTTCTGATGAGGCGGTTAACTTTTGCCGTAAAACACATCGGGTCGAAGGCCTGTCGTTCAGGCAAGGTGACGCAGAGGCGATGCCATTCGAAGAGGCTTCGTTTGACGTCGTTATGAATGTTGAATCCTCTCATTGCTATGGCTCGATGGAGAAATTCGTCAGCGAGGTCAGCAGAGTGCTGAGGCAAAATGGATATTTTCTTTTTGCCGATCTGAGAAATAAGGACGACAGTGATAAATTAGAACACCAACTGACTCAGTCCAATCTGCATGTGGTGAAGAAAGTGGACATCACGCCTGACGTCCTCCGAGCGCTTGAAATCAGTAGTGAGGAAAAATTAGCCCTGGTTCAAAACATGCTGACAGCCTGGATTCAAAAGCCGTTTCAGGAATTTGCAGGCATCAAGGGGTCGCAAATTTATGAGGGGTTTAAAAATAACAAGATGGTTTACCACCATTATGTGTTAAAAAAAGGTGAGTAGGTCTCCAGCAAAGACCCGAAATTGATTGCTTGAGATTCCAGGGTGGGCGACAATCATATCCCATGGGCGAACCTGACCATTGGATATGATCGATGTCCTTGATGAGACCAATTGTTATATGACAAGCCATGTATGACTATTGATAACTAATTGAAAATAACAAGCTTTCTAAATCATAATTCATCACTTATAATTCAACCATTGGTATTGCTTATTTCGCTGCTGCCACCAGTCGCCTCAGTTCTTCGACATGCCCTTCAAACGCTCCACGGCCTTTAGCTGTTAAATAAGCCCATGTGCGTTGACGGCCATTTACCTTACTTTTACGCTGCTGGACATAACCCGCATCTTCCAGTTGTTTGATATGTTTCGATAGAACGGAATCACTCACATCCAGTTCTTCACGTAACACTTGAAATTCGGCTTCCTCCAAAGGGGCTAAAAAGGCACAGATCTGGAGTCGGTTCGGACCATGAATAACCGTATCAAAGCGTGGCATCTTCATTTACATTTCTCCCCACGATGCGTTTCAGGTGCCAACGTCGCTCAAAGATGCTCAGTACATAGACCGAGGTAGCGAGTACCACACCAGCCAATAAGGGCGCTCCGACCGGCCCGAGTATATCCGAATACATCTGGGCGAAGATAATAATCAGAAAAAATAATGGGATCAGGATCCCTATAGCGATGCCTGCAAGTTTCGAAGGAAAATGTCGTGCAGACACCCCTGTTTTTTGAGCTTGGTACACCATTACGATTGACATGAATATGATAATAAACACATGATACTCGCGAAGGTCTGCCACTGAAAGGGCTACCAGGACACCAGCCAATAACGCGATCGTCGCACCAAACCAGTGAGAGGGAATGGCTCTCCAGAGAGCTGCTCGCTTCATCTCCTGAATGGAATCAAGCGCATCTTGCGTCTCGCCGGTTTCCGGTCGATCTTTTTCGTTTGTCATTATTTATCCCCTCTGTAATTACATGAAAAGAATCATTACTTTCCAATACGGAAAGTAATATATCCATCTCTTTCCAAGTTGGCAAGTTATAATTTTCCATATGGGAAAGTGATCTGAAAATTTGAAGGGATAAAACTATTTTCAAGGACGTTCTGGTAAAGCATTAAGCCATGTATTTCTAATTAACGCCAATTGCTACTTGATCCACAATGCGTCGTCTCCCCGGCGAAAGCCGGGGTCCAGTGTCTTTAAAGGGCTTAATTTGCCCATTAAGAGGCTATCAAAAGATCCTGGATCCCGGATCGAAGGCCATGATGACAGTCATTTTGACTCAGTAAGTTCGAATAGCAACTTGGGTTAATAAGGTAGATCGGGTTAGAATAGGGCATTCAATGGAGGAATCATGTTTGTAGGACATCTGGCGGTATCGTTAGCAGCCAAAGCGATAGAACCTAAAGCACCTTTGTCCGCACTTGTACCGACCACGTTTGGTCTCGACCTCATCTGGCCCATATTCGTACTTCTTGATGTAGAAATAGTCGCGATAGTCCCAGGCATCACGGCCTTTACACCGTTGGACTTCTTGTTTTACCCGTGGAGTCACAGCCTGATTATGGCCGTTATGTGGGGCGCTGTAGCAGCGGGATTTATGTATGGCCCCAGTAGGAGTTTACGGGTGGCATTTCTTGTTGGCGCGGTTGTGGTCAGCCATTGGTTTCTTGATTTCGTCACCCATCGCCCTGACTTACCCTTGTGGCCTGAAGGACCGAAATTAGGGTTGGGCCTCTGATATTCAATACCTGGCACCCTCATTGTCGAAGGGGGGTTGTTCTTGTCAGCGATTGTGATTTACACGCGCGCATGGAAACCTCTTGATGCGATAGGCAAATGGGCATTCAGAGGGCTTGTGGGATTTACAGGTCTTATCTGGATCACCCAACCCTGGTCAACACCACCACCCTCCTCAAGTGCCGTGGCCACCGTAGCTTTGGCCATGATCATCTTTCCATGGTGGGCTGCGTGGATTGACCGACACCGTTCCGGAGTACAAACCGTATCTAATTGACCGATGTTACGCCTCGCCTCCTTTATCGCCCGTAAAACGGGCTCCTGCCAATCAAGATGCCTATATAACCTGGTAGGCCCTCGCTCCTGCGAGCGATAAGTAAGGTGGAATTCACCAACTGTGTAACATCTGTAATCAGGACCTGGTCAATTTTATATTCTATTTCCTCCGGACATACCGGCCGTCAAACCAGACATACCCGGTCTTACCGTTATCTTTCGACTGCTCAATAAGCAGGTGTACATCCCCTTCAGGCCTCGGGGTAAAGGACATACGAAACAGCTCTATAAGGCTTCCACCGTCCTTTTTCGGACAAATATGCTTCCCTTCAAAATGTTTGGCCCCGTCTCTGAACAGACCTTCCTGGTCAATAATCGTGCCCTGACCGGCTACCCAAATCTGTCTCCATTTACTACGAGCTGGATCATAAAAATTCATTCTGTAGCCGTTTGTGCCCGCCGTTGAGGTCCAGTTTTCTAATATTAAAGCCCCATTATCCAACTTTTGAGTAACATTTTCTCCGACCTTTACGCCTTTCGGGTTATACACATCCACATCCCGATCCTGAAATAAAATTGTCGGTAAATGGCCTGTGTCATAACCACCTCCTCCCGTGCCATACGGCTATGCGTTTTCCCCAAAATAAATCCATAACCATTACGGATATATTTCTCTTCAAATTAAACATACTACCCCCTGAATAAATACCCGAGACAACCTCGTTATGATGGATTTAATAATCGCCAAAATTAAATATACCACATACTGAATTTACCGCCCATCACAAGACCACATCCAATGGTCGTTGTACCTGATTACAAAGTACACGCCAAAAGTTAAAAGGTTGTCATCTCCAAACTCCCGGTTTTCACTGGGATGATGTTTCGAGTTTACCATATTGATTAAATCGGCTAATTTACTTTATCAATAGCAGATGATCACCCGTTATCTATTGACATAAAAAGCACCTGCACTATAATAGCCTATACTCATCCCAAATGATTATGAAACACCACCCATAACGCCACAACACACGTCTTTTCTTGTCGAAAACCTCTGTGTGGTTCCACCTTTCAGGAGTCACCATGCTCGATAGTCCCGATGAATACATCACTATGACCGATCGAGAAAAATATCTCTTCGATCTCCAGGGCTTCATTGTCGTCCATGAAGCCCTCACGGCGCAACAAGTACAACACCTCAATAAAGGGCTCGATGCCAATCAGGATAAAAGGCAGGAGGATCAGGCCAGTGCCACAAGCAAGACCTTGAAGGGCAATCAACTTCGAGGGCTCTATAATGGGATGTTGACCTGGGAACAACCCTGGTGTCAACCCTTTCGTGACTTGTTGGCCAATCCGAGAATCATGCCTTATCTCAATACCATGCTTGGCCGGGGATGGAAGATGGATCACGATCCATTTATCTTCACCGCGGTGAGAGGCACAGAAGGACTCCGCCTTCATGGGCAAGGCCGGGAAGAATTCAACGGCTCTCGTTTTTATGAATACCAGAATGGACGTATGCGGTCTGGAGTGACCAATTGTCAATATCAACTGACTGATGTGAATCCGGGAGACGGAGGGCTATGTGTGATACCGGGCAGTCATAAGGCTAACTACGCCATGCCTTCTGGCATTTCGCGTTATGAGGTAGACCAGGACATTGTCTATCAGGTCCCCATGAAAGCCGGCGACCTGGTGATATTCAATGAGGCGACCACCCATGGCACGCTACCCTGGAAAGGCCAGGGCGAGCGGCGATCCCTGTTTTATCGATATACGCCGAAATATATGCATTACACAGGTGGCGTGTATGAAACCCATTTGCCGGAATGGACTGAAGATCTGACAGAAGCTCAGAAAGCGGTACTTGACGCCCCCTATGTCTATAATCGCCCCCTGATCGAAAACGATGGCCAATCCCTGACCAAACCTCGTAGGGAAGGGGAGTAGCGCCCAATTATATAGGTAACAACTTACCTATGCCACGGAAAATCGCATGCCCAATTTTGATAATAATAAACTCACATCCCTTGTCTTTTCTTACGGCCATTCACCTGTAGATGTTATCGATGGAATACAACTATGAAAGCCGGCAAAAGCTTTAGGGACATCACGCCCCCACTTCGCACGCGGCTTGCAGACCATACCCGCTATAGTACCGGTGTGCATGATCCTTTGTACGTAAGAACACTCGTATTAGATGATGCCACTCATCTAACGGCCATCGTCTGTCTCGATCTTTTGTTCGGAGATTTTGCGTTTTGCGATGAAATGCGCATGTTGATCCAGAAGCATACGGGGATCAACCACACCCTGGTTAATTTTTCTCAGACCCATTCGGGTCCCAGCGTGTATAAACTCCCTGATCAGGTAGAGGAAAATGAGCCCCACGAAGAAGTTTGGATAAATGATCTTAAACTAAGGATACTCGATTCTGTTGAAGAGGCTTGCGCAAAGACCGTACCGGTTACCCTGTATGCAGGTCGTGCCCCGGTTCGAATCGGATTTAATCGGCGTGTCCCTGATGAACATGGGGTCGTGCATATGGCCGTAAACAAGGAAGGACCGGTCGTGCCCTGGGTCGATGTCCTCCATGCGAGAAATGAAAGTAACGATCCGGTAGCCATCCTATTCGCTCATGCAGCGCATCCCGTGATTGTGCACGGGGCCAGCGCGGAAACGGGGAGAGATTTCGCAGGTTTTGCTGTGGATTGTATCGAGAAAGAATGGGGCGGAGGCGTCACCGCCATGTTCGCACAGGGTTGCTGTGGGAACATCAATGGCTATCCTTTGAGAACTGGATGGGACGAAGCAGAAGTAGCAGGCCACACCCTGGGTATGGCAGTTATAAACGCAGTAAAAAATAGTTCCTTGATCACCACGGATAAGCTTGATTTTCGGTCCGACAGCTTCATGCTCCCATGTGAAGATCTTCCATCCTTAGCACAACTGGATGCAGATACGGATCGTCTGACTATTTTTGACGCCAGACCGGACGAATCTCGGTTAAAAAAACTGCAAACTATTAAAGAAATGGTCATCAGAGGTGAGAAACCGGAATTACGATTCGATATCAATAGGCTCAGCCTTGGTAAAGACTGGGGGTTGATTGCTTTGACCCATGAACCGTTCTGTGAATATGAACTGTGGATTCATGATCACGCCCCTTATACACATACCATGGTCATGGGAGATACCAATGGTATGCAAGCGTATGTGGCGACAGATGTAGAACTAACCCGTGGTGGTAAGGGTGGATATGAAGCGGGTGGATACCCTTGCTTCTGGTCCCACACCGTCCGCGTCCTTAATGCGGGGCTCGCCATAGGTACAGAGTGCACAATAAAACAACACCTCTCCAACCTATGGAAATCTATATAACCTAAACACGAAAACCTCCTCCAAAACCTGCCATATTGCCTCCACTTACCTTTAAGAAAAGGGTTCGGAGGTCAGGAGCTTCCAATGACCGGCGATGCAGCCATAGCAAAAATCCTGAAAGCCGAAGGACTCAACTGGTTCAGTTGTTTTCCAAATCATTCTCTTATTGACGCCTGTGCCAGAGAAGGGATGCGTCCCATCTTGTGCCGTCAGGAACGGGCCGGTGTGAATATTGCGGATGGGTTCAGCAGAATAAATAATGGCAAAAAAATAGGGGTGTTTATGATGCAGACCGGGCCGGGGGCTGAAAATGCCTTTGGAGGCGTCGCCCAGGCTTATGCCGACTCTGTGCCTATTCTTCTGTTGCCGGGTGGCCCTCCTCGTGCCCGTCAAGGGCGAGGCTTGTCATTTGAATCACGAGACCATTATGGCGGTATAACAAAGTGGGTTTCTTCCATAAATTCAGCTGCAAGAATCCCCGATATGATGGGCAGAGCCTTCAGCCTTCTGAAACAGGGTAAACCGGGTCCGGTTATGCTGGAGATCCCCGCCGATGTCAGCACCGAAGAAATTCCGGATGCGGCCTTTAAATATACCCCCGTCAAGCCGTTTAAAAGCGGGGCATCGCCGGAAGATGTACGCGACCTGGTTACCGCACTGCTCAAGGCAGAATGTCCGGTGATTAGCGCAGGTCAGGGGGTGCTCTATGCTGAGGCGACCGATGCCCTGATTGAATTTGCCGAATTGACCAAGGTCCCGGTGATGACCACCCTGGCCGGTAAGAGCGCCTTTCCCGAAACGCATCCTTTATCTCTTGGAACTGGGGCGGCTTCCTACTCATTGATGGTGTTCCAGTTTATGCAAAAAACCGACTTCTTCTTTGGTATAGGGACCAGTATGACATCAGGCTTCAAAACGGAGGTTCCCAAAGGGATCCCCCTGGCACAAGCCGTGATTTCTCCAGACGATTTGAATAAAGAACATCGTGTCGACTTTGGGGCCATTGGCGATGCCCGCGTGGTTCTTGAACAGATGATTGAAGAAGCCAAAAGGCAACTCGGCCCACAGGGCAGAGAGGATACAAAGGGATTCGTCCTTGAAATCGCCCAGGGAAAACTAGATTGGATGACAGAATGGCACCCCCATCTCCATTCTGATGAAGTACCCATGAGCCCCTATCGGGTGTTTCATGAACTTGCCAGCGCGGTGGACCAGGCGAATACGATCATCACGCATGATTCGGGCTATCCGCGTGAACAATTAGCACCCTTCTGGGAAACGGTCACCCCCCGAGGATATATCGGTTGGGGCACGTCAACTCAGTTAGGGTATGGCCTGGGCCTGGCTATTGGTGCGAAAATCGCCGCACCGGACAAACAAGTGATCAATGTGATGGGAGACGCGGCTTTCGGCATGGCCGGACTGGATATCGAGACCGCTGTCCGCTCCGAGATCCCCATCATCACGGTCATCCTGAACAATGGCGTGATGACCCATTACGATCATTACATGGCCTACGCCTCTCAACATTGGGGAAGTAACCGTCTCGGCGGTGATTATACAAAAATCAGCGAAGGCATGGGGGCCCATGCAGAAAAAATAGAAACCCCGGACCAACTTGCCCCAGCCATCCAACGGGCGATTGAAGCCAATAAAAATGGCCAACCCGCCGTACTGGAAGCGATGACCAAGGTAGAAGAAACCTTGTCCAGATATGAATAAGTCTCATCTCTGATAGAATCAGTATCACCACGGGATTCCAAACAACCCAGAGGAATACATGCCCAAAATATTAGTTGGTGCCTACTTTCAGGAAACCAATGATTTCCATCCGAACGATACCGTCTATGAGGATTTTAATATTGTCTCTGGCGAAGCGTTACTAAAAACCTCGGGAGACGTTATGGCAGGCGCCGTACAAGCGCTCTCTCAACATGATGACATAGAGATCATTCCCACCTACAGCGCAACCATGGGGGCCGGGGGAACCATCACCCATGAATGCTTTTCCCGCATTTCCTCTGAATTATTGAGTGCCCTGGATAAGAATAAGGCCGGCGTTGATGGGGTTTATCTTAACATGCATGGCGCGATGGCTGCGGAGATTGATAAAGATCCCGAAGGATATATCCTGCAGGAAGTACGGAACATTTTCGGCCCCGATGTGCCCATCGTGGCTTCTTTTGATATGCATGGGACGATTACCAGACGTATGTTAAAATATATGGACGGTTGCAGCATCCTCCACACCTATCCCCACATCGATTGGTATGAGACAGGTCAGCGCGCTATTTATGTGTTGTTACGTATTCTCCATGGGGCCAAACCTGTTATTGCCAGTGTGTATACGCCCACGATGGTCCGGGGTGATGAGCTCAAGACCGCTACTGGGGTTCACGGCACATTTATCCGTCACCTGCAACGCCTTGAGGAGCGGGATGATGTCCTCGCAGGAGGCATCATGCTCGGTCATCCCCCCACCGATTGCCCGGAGCAGGGTTCGCGTATTATCGTAATCACAGATGATAATAGAACCCTGGCCGAGAAAGAAGCTTTGCGTATCGGCCAGAACTTCTGGGATATGCGCGAGCGGATGCAGTGTGTCCTTCACAGTGTGGAAGAAGGCATCGCCATAGCAAAAAAAGCAACCGGTGCGGTTGTTTTTGCCGATGCGGCCGACGCCACTAGCTCAGGGGCGCCAGGCACGAGCAATACTATTTTAAAGGGCTTTCTGGAAAGTGACTATAAGGGGAAAGTGTTGTTCCCGATACGGGATGCACCAGCGATTACAAAAGCTATGGAAGCAGGTGTAGGACAAACCATCACGGTCGAGATTGGTGGCACCAGAGATCCACTGTTCGCGCCGGTTGTGGTGAAGGGTGTGGTGGAAATACTGGGGCGGCGGGGCCATGAGCCGATCGCCGTCTTGCAATGTGATAACATCACCATCTTTATGTCTACCGAGGGCGGCACCCTCTGTGATCGATGGCTGTATCCTGATTTCGGTCAGGATCCTAAGACATTCGACGTGATTATCCAGAAGCTCCCCCATACCCCCTATGAATGGTATGATGAATGGGCGGAGCGAACCATCACCATCGATGTACCAGGTGCCGCCAGCCCGAATATACCCACGCTTGGGCACCACCTTGTCCCACGTCCCATCTATCCGCTTGATCCGGGCATGACGTTCACACCGGTAGCCGAAGTAAAGGGCTCATCTATGTCTTAGTTTCGTCGTCCTTTTAATCACCATAGCGATGTGCATGGTTTGCGGTACATCTGGCGTACGGTGGCCCTCTATCATGCTGGTCAAGTAAGCGAGCGGGCTTCCAGATATACCTCGTCAATAAGACAAGGTCCCATACTATCGAAAACACCACAGAAAGTTGGAAGGCATCTTCGTCAAATAACCGAATAGAGTCTCAAATGATTAATTCAGGAAACCGATTAAAAAATAAAGTCGCCATCGTGACTGGAGCCGGCACGCGAACGAAGCTCACGGGCACAGGTCAGGCCACGGCGATATTATTCGCCCGGGAAGGGGCGTCCGTGCTGTTGGTAGACAACAATGAAGACCATGCCCTAAGGACACAGGAAGCCATTCAAAAAGATGGGGGAACTGCCTCTGTATTTGTCGCCGACGTTTCCCGGAATGAGGGTTGCGATGCGGCGGTAGACGCGGCGATGTCCCATTATAGTGCTTTACATATTCTCATCAATAATGTAGGTATCAGTCGCCCGGGAACCGTGGTAGATGTAAAAGAGGAAGATTGGGATGAAGTTCAGCGTGTTAACCTTAAAAGTATGATGTTAACCAGTCGACATGCCATCCCCAGAATGATTGAGGCAGGCGGCGGTACCATTGTCAACGTCTCTTCGATTGACGGTTTACGGGCGGGCTGGTCGTATAATGTCGCCTACTCCGCTGCGAAAGCAGGGGTTATTGGGTTGACGAAGGCCATGGCCATTCAACATGGTCGGGATCAGATTCGGGTCAATTGTATCGCCCCCGGTCAGCTCCACGCCGCTTTAACCAGCGGGCTGTCGCAGGCCCACCGTGATATGCGCCGGCGGTCTACGCCGCTAGGTACCGAGGGAACAGCCTGGGATGTCGCTTGGGCAGCCGTCTTCCTGGCTTCCGCTGAATCCCGTTGGATTACCGGTGTGACGTTGCCGGTTGACGCCGGATCGCTGGCTGCGCACCCACTTTCAGTGGCCCCAAGAGACGCCGAAGGGATCTTGCCAATCATAGACGAGGATTGACTGATCGTCTTCTGCCCACCACTTCAACTGGCTTGATAGCCATGCCTCGATCGACTACATGCTGAGACACACGACTTCGGGCCGATGGGGCCTTGGCCTTATTTTTACCCTTTTCACCGTGCTCATCTGGGGCTTCCTTCCGCTGATTTTAAAAATCATGCTGATCAGTCTTGACCCATTTACTATGAGCTGGTACCGCTTTGTCATAGCCACTGGCATTACGGCCATTGCGGTTTGGCAACGTGGAAATTTCAAGCTGATTGGAAAAGTGGCTGGTTGGTACGGGTTGATTTTTCTGGTTGCGTCGATAGGTTTCGCCAGCGCCTACGTGATGTATCCTTTCGGCCTTGGTTATATCTCTCCAAGTGCGGCCCAGGTGGTCAATCAGATTTCCCTCCTGTTTATCCTTTGTGGTGGCCTGCTCTTTTTTCACGAAAGGCTATCCGTCCTCCAGGTGGCAGGCCTCACCATTCTGTTGATCGGCATCCTTCTTTTTTTCAATGAGAATCTGGAAGAACTATGGGCAGGTGGCAGTACAATGATCCCTGGCATACTTTGGGTAATTGCCGCGGCCGTGGGCCTGTCGCTGTATACCTTGACCCAAAAACAATTACTCCAGATCCTACCCACAGATGTAATTCTTTTTCTTATCTATCTGGCCGGCACTTTGTTGACCCTGCCCTTCATCCGTTTTGAATCTCTGTTTTTACAGAGCACGCCGCAATTTATCTTACTTAATATCTCTGCGGTCATATCCCTGATCGCCTTTATAACACTCGTCGAAGGCATGAAACATCTTGAAGTCAATCGGGTAACCATGCTCCTTGCGATCGTGCCTCTAACCACGGTCGCCGCCATGGCGGTCTCTGGCCCGCTAATGCCAGGCCTGCTTAAAGCAGAACAACTTAACGGGACAAGTATCCTGGGTGCCATCCTCGTAGTCGTCGGATCCATGCTTGGGAACATCAGAAAAAAATATAAATCGAAGTGATTTCCTCCGACCAACCTGATTACCCCATCTTCAAAAACCAACCCCTCCCAGAGAAATGTCCTGGGCTCAGGCCATCCGTTCCAGTTTAATCATCCGCCCTCCGATAAGCCATTCGGCGACATAGATATTGCCAGCACGATCCACGGTCATGCCATGGGGACTGTTAAACTTACCCGGCGCCAGTAAGGTACTTGGAATGACATGGCCTCCGCTATCCTGATTATTTGGCCAGCCATCAACCGCCGTCACCTCATCATTGCCCCCCAGATGACAAACCAGATTGTCATCGATATCCACCACGGTGAGCTTAGCACAGAGTTGCCCGATAATGAGTTGATCACCGGAAACGTCCATCGTGCTTGGCAACGTAAGAAAGTCTTCCCCGAACACCCTCAAAAATTGACCTTCAGTGTCATAAACCTGAATACGGCCATTTGCCCGGTCGGCGACATAAATTTCGGGCGACGATTTACGGGTATCAATAAAGATCCCATGGGGCTGGTTGAACTTGCCAGCCCCTTCCTCTCCGTTGATACTTCCTAAATAGGTGCCGTCCTTAGCATACCGATGAACAAAGTGCTCGCCATACCCGTCCGCCACCCAGACATCCCCATTCCCTCCGTGACGTACCTCATTCACCGCCGTCTCCGTTGGGGCACATCGACGCCCTTTGTATTCAGGAAGATCAGGCATCGTAAGGCGCATGACGACTTGCCCGTCCATCGTCGTTTTAAATACCTGGCCGGACGTGGTCGGACTTTCCGGTGGGTAGTCATATCCAATCGCCGGTTGTCTTTTCGATCCATTATCTGTCAGCCACAGATACTCCACCCCCGCCTCGATAACCAGGGTAATGTCATGGACCTCTGCCGCATCAACGGTCCAGACCGTTTTCAATTGCCCTGATTGATCGTACGTCAGCACAGTAGGTTCACCGGGATGTGTGGTCATGATATCACCAGCTTCCGTGACAATCATACCTGGATGTACCCATCCTGTCTGGGCACTTTCCGTGGTGGGATATCTAGCCCAGAAATCGATCCACGTATACATTTGAGATTCACGACCGATTTGCATGATGTTGTCTCCTTTTTTATTTATGATTAACCGCCTGCGGAGCTGCTCAGGTCACTTTAACCGACCTACACAGTGTTTTACAGGATCTGTCGCTTGACATGTACAAGCAGGTGTGGAATATTGTAAGTTCCACATACGGGATATAGACCCGATAGAATGCGTTACAGTAAAATGAGAGCTTGATTTTTCAAACGTGGATTTTAAAGTATTGCACGCTTCTTCGATTAATAAGGTGTCATGAATCATAAAGTCAAGGCCTAAGGAATGTTATGGATTTATCAAATATAAAGCAGGTGGGCATTGTCGGTGGTGGCCTGATGGGTTACGGGATCGCAGTAAACTTTGCACTTGGCGGATACAGAACGGTGATCAACGATCTCAATGAAGATATCCTGGCCCAAACAATGCAACACATCGAGGCGGCTCTGCGATTATTCGTAGATGAGGATTTAATCGCATACCAGCAGGCCGAAGATGCCCTGAAAAGAATAACCACCACACCGCGCCTGAAGGAGATCTCCGACCAGAGTGATTTCATTACGGAAGCAGTTTTCGACCGATTAAAAGATAAGCAGGCGCTGTTTAACTATTTAGATGCCACATGCCCACCCCACACCATTCTGGCCACGAACACGTCATCTCTTGTCCTTCGAGATATCGGCAGCGGATTAAAAAGGCAGGATAAACTCGTCTTGACCCATTACTTTGCACCGCCACATATTGTCCCGGGCGTTGAGGTGGCAAAGGGACCGGGCACATCGAATGAAACCTATGAGATCGTTTATGGTCTGATGAAAAAAGTTAAAAAAGTCCCCATACGTGTGCTAAAAGAAAAACAGGGTTACCTGCTGAATAGGATTCAGGGCGCGATGGTTAAAGAAGCGATGCGGTTGTGGGCCGAAGGGGTCGCCTCAGCCGAAGACATTGAATTAGGGATCAAAGCCACCTTTGGCTTTAGGATGCCGCATGAAGGCCCCATGGGACATTATGATCTGGCTGGGATCTGGAGGTGGCCCGCCGACGTGCGTAGTGAACGCCCTTTTGAAGCCAACGATGAACTTTCAGAAAAAGTACAACAACGTATGGCCGAAGGCCGACCATGGTTTGTTACCGAGGGATCCTTTAACGAAGCCACAGAAAAACGCGACCGCGAATATATCCGTCGATTAAAAGCCCTTTATCCTTGGGACCCCATTTAGAGCGAACAAAGGATTATGAAAAAATACCACCAGAGTAATTTTTTACATCCTCCCACCCTGCCAACCCCCTGTTCGTACAGATTTGGGAAGGCACCACGGTTCAAGTACAAAAACGGAGGCATCCCGGTATGTTGGCTCTGACAATAGCCATTTGTACTGTAATTTTAGTCTCGGCATTTTGTTCCCTCCTCGAAGCAGTGCTATATTCTGTACCCATTAGCCGAATTGAGGCCATGGCCAATAATGGAAGTAAAAAAGGTCGTATCCTGAAGAAACTGCGCGAGAATGTGGACCAACCTATCACAGCAATCCTGTCCCTGAACACTATCGCAAACACTGCTGGCGCGGCCGTAACAGGTGCCCTGGCCGTAAGTGTGTTCGGTGAGCAATGGCTGGTTTATTTTTCAGCGGGGCTCACACTGGCCATCCTGCTCTTTTCTGAAATCATCCCCAAAACGGTAGGCGTAACCTATAGCCGTTCTCTTGCAGGTTTTATTACCCGTCCGCTTCAGTTTCTGATCTTTATTTTTCGACCGTTAGTATGGATGTGCCTTAAGATCACCAGGATGATCTCTCGGGGTAATAAAGAACAACCTTTTTCTGAAGAAGATCTCAGTGCCCTAGCCCATCTGGGTCAGAAAACAGGGGTTTTAGATAAAGAACAGACGCACGCTATCCAGAATATTCTGGAGTTGGAATCAAAAGTCGCTAAGGATATCATGACCCCGCGTAACGTTTTGTTCACCCTGGCGGCGGATCTCACGGTCCAAGAGGTTCATGAGCAGAACAGTCTTTTGACCTACAGTAGAATACCGGTCTATGGCAAAGATATCGATGATGTGGTGGGTATTGTTTACCGTCGAACGATCCTTACGGCTATTGCAGACAATAAAAGGGACATGAAGATTGAAGATCTAATGAAACCGGTCCACTTTGTCGTCTGGAATACTTCCGCCAAACGCTTACTTCAGATGTACCTTCAATTAAGACATCACATGTTCGTGGTGATCAATGAATTCGGTGGTTTGACCGGGGTGGTTACATTGGAAGATGTACTCGAAGAGATTCTTGGGCGGGAGATCGTCGATGAGTTCGATCAGGTCAGAGATTTGCGTGAACTCGCCCGTGAACGAAGAAAAGATATTCTGGAGAAATACCAGGGTGGAGAGTAGCCATACGATCTACGTTAACATTTTCAAACAGATCTTCTCCTGGAATACAGATATAAAGGAAAAATATTAACATGACACCATTTTCCATGCCTAACGCCTCCCTGTTCCGAAAAACTTCACCATCGACGGATGAACTCGCTGCGTTTGACCAGGATGGCTATATCGCCTATCCGGATATGTTTACGGATGAAGCAAGGACCGGACTCATCAAAGAAATACAGGCCTACAAACCCGTAGCAGATTTTCTTGCCTTAGATGATCACGGTCGGAGTAAAAAGGGTAATCCGTATGCCTATTTTGAGAGACCCTGGAACGATAGAAAAACCTGGTCCGACCAG
>Ga0114999_10000822_pt1 | contig 45427 bp, 49 predicted proteins | sample ArcticOcean_MG_C_3_FD_89820 | JGI IMG/M metagenome (GOLD analysis project Ga0114999, IMG submission 89820) | Marine microbial communities from western Arctic Ocean - ArcticOcean_MG_CB8_126 | ecosystem: Environmental > Aquatic > Marine > Oceanic | place: Arctic Ocean: Canada Basin | collected...
AATATCGCTCCAAGGGACGAACCCTTCAGGCCATGCGCCTGGAGGTTTTTTCTTTTGTCTGGCGATCAGTGCTTGTCGGGGGGGCAATTGCGAATCCCGCTTCACCAACGGTGTCTGTCGGTATAGGTTCAAGCGCCGGCCGGGAGGGCCGTATTCACCGGGTTATTAATCAGCGACGAGGCAGCCATGAAGATTGCGTTTTCCGAAATCTCCGTACCTTCGACGGGTACGCTCATTGTAGGCATTCTGGCGGGTGGCGGATTAACGCCGACAGCCACGGATGTTGATCAGCGCATTTCCGGCGCGTTGACCAAGGCGCTCGCCGCAAGCACCCGCTTCAGTGGCAAGAAGAATTCAACTCTGGTGCTCAACGCGCCGGCTGGCCTTGATCTCGGCCGCGTGCTGCTGATCGGCCTGGGCGCGCCACAGGAGATTGACAAACTGCAAATGCAGGCGCTTGGCGGCCGCGTGGTCGCCGTTCTCAATCAATTGGGCGAGGCCGAGGCCGCGCTCGCGCTTGATGTCTCCGAGGGCTGCGCGCTGTCGTCCGAGGAAATGGTTGCTGAGGCGGCCTTTGGCGCCCGTCTTGCCGCCTATCGCTTCGATAAGTATCGCACCAAGCAAAAGGACGAGGAAAAGCCGACCCTCAACGCGCTTACTGTTATGTCGGCAAAATCAACTGCGGCAGAAGCTGCTGCCGCGCCGCGCCTGCGGGTGAGCGATGGCGTTTATCTAACCCGCGATCTGGTGTCAGAGCCGAGCAATGTAAAATATCCGGCGACCATTATTGAGGATATCAAGGAGCTTTCTCAGGTTGGCATCGATGTGGAAGTGCTCGACGAAGACCGTATGACCGAGCTTGGCATGGGCGCTATCTTGGGCGTCGGGCAAGGCAGTCGGCGCGCCTCCTACATTGCCATCATGCGCTGGAACGGCGCTGCCAAAGCGGATGAACAACCGGTCGCGTTTGTTGGCAAGGGTGTGACGTTCGATACCGGCGGTATTTCCATCAAGCCCTCCGGCGGTATGGAAGAGATGAAATATGACATGGCTGGCGCCGGTGCGGTGATCGGCCTGATGAAGGCCTTGGCCGGGCGCAAGGCGCGCGCCAATGTGGTTGGCGTGGTGGGCTTGGTTGAGAATATGCCGGATGGCAATGCCCAGCGGCCAGGCGATGTGGTTACCACCATGTCTGGCCAGACAATTGAGGTGATCAACACCGATGCAGAAGGCCGGCTCGTGCTTTCGGATGCGCTCTGGTACACGCAGAAAACCTTCAAGCCGCAATTCATGGTCGACCTCGCCACCCTCACCGGCGCTATCATCGTGGCTCTTGGCACCTATCAGGCCGGCCTGTTCAGCAATAATGACGAATTGGCCGAGCGCCTGACGGCCGCCGGCAAGGCCTCAGGCGAGGAGCTGTGGCGCCTGCCGCTCGGCCCGCGCTATGACAAGGACATCAATTCCGAAATTGCCGATATGAAAAATGTTGGCAAGGGGCGCGAGGCGGGCAGCGTCACAGCGGCGCAACTGTTGGAGCGTTTTGTCGAGGACACGCCCTGGGCGCATCTCGATATTGCCGGCATGGCCTGGATGAAACGCGGTGATGATCCGACTGTACCAAAGGGTGCGTCCGGCTTCGGCGTGCGTTTGCTGGACAAGCTGGTGGCAGATTACTACGAGAGCTAACACGCGCGCCGGAGGCGTGGAATTATGGCTGAGGTTGGCTTCTATCAATTGCGCACGACAGCGCTGGAAAATGCCTTACCGAGGCTGTTGCAAAAAATTCTGGATGCCAGCCACCGGGTGCGTGTGGTTGGCGCGTCAGAAGAGCGTATGGCGGCGTTGAATGCGGCACTCTGGACGTTCGATGCGGAGTCATTCCTGCCGCATGGCGATATAGGTGAGGGCAATGCCGAACATCAGCCGATTCTGTTGAGCAACGAATCGGCTGACCCTTCGGCAAACGAAAATAACGCTGATATCGTGGTGACCATCGATGGTGTCGAGCCGGTGATGCTGGCTGGTGTGGTGCGTTATCTTGATATGTTTAACGGCAATGACGAGGCGACGCTGCGTGCTGCGCGCCAGCGCTGGACCCGGCGCAAAGCAGAAGATCATCACGTGAGTTATTGGCAGCAGGGCGAAGGCGGCGGCTGGGAAAAGCGCGCCTGACATCCGGCTAGAGCAAAACCTGAGCAGGTGGAATCACCTGCTACATTGCTGTTGGGTGGTGATTTGCTTCAAACCCAAAGTGATAAGGCATCTCGTGTGGGCGCATGCGAACATGACATGCTCTGACCGGCGCGACGATTGACAGGACTGACACACCGGTTGATGCGACAGGGCGGAGCGTCTATAACGCGCCATCTTAAATTTTAGGAGTTACCCTAATGGCGGTCGAGAGAACGCTCTCTATTCTAAAGCCGGATGCGACCCGGCGTAACCTTACAGGCGCGATTAATCAGCGCTTCGAAGAATCGGGCCTGCGCATTATTGGCCAACGCCGCTTGCGGCTGACGACCGAAATGGCGCAGCAATTCTATGCTGTTCATGCGGAACGTGCGTTTTATGGCGAATTATGCGCCTATATGACGTCCGGCCCCATCGTGGCACAGGTCCTTGAAGGTGAAAACGCCGTTGTCCGCCACCGCGAAGTGATGGGCGCAACAAACCCGGTAAATGCCGACGAAGGCACGATTCGCAAGGATTTCGGCGAATCTGTTGAGGCTAATTCGGTGCATGGCTCCGATTCAGCCGAAAATGCGGCCATCGAAATTGCCTATTTCTTTGCCCAGACGGATATCGTCGGTTAAAGAAAATTCAGATTGATCGGTGGCGCCGCGCGCGCCGTCAATCGCCGCACTCGCTTTAACGCAATAAAGTAAGCGTAAATGAAGCGCGACTGATCCCGGCCAAAACCTGGCCCGGGTCAGTCGCGATTCGCTCAAAAATTCAGTTATGCTATTGTTTCCAGGTGGTTTTTGATCCAACCCTGCGCCTGCTTGCGGCTATTTCCGCTTGTTTATCCGGCGCCTTAACCCCATATGCGATACACAAATCGCGCTTTTTCTTGACGAAATGAGTGCAGATTAGCTATTCGGATGGATCATTTACAGCGATGCTGCTTAGCGCGGTTTTACTCTTTCGGCCGGGGGAGCTGTGCTACAATTCGTCTCGAGCTTCAATTAGAGGGCTATTTGCGTAAAAAATATGACTGACGAGCGTAAAACCGGCAGGCCGGGCGACGATACCGGGGTGCTTACCAAGTCGAAGCCCAAGACCAAGAAGCCTTCCATGTATAAGGTCTTGTTACTCAACGACGATTTCACACCAATGGAGTTCGTAACCGTGGTGTTGATGCGAATTTTCGGCATGGCCCAGGAGAATGCACAGGAAGTGATGCTGCATGTGCATCGCCGTGGTGTCGGCGTTTGCGGTGTTTATCCCTTCGAGGTGGCTGAGACGAAGGTCTCTCAAGTGGTGGATTTCGCGCGGCGCAATGAGCATCCACTGCAATGCACTATGGAGAAAGACTAGTGCGAATTAGAATTGGGGCAGTTAAATAATGCTTTCTACGGAACTGGAAAAAACCCTGCACCGGGCGCTGGCTTTGGCCGGTGGGCGTAATCATGAGCTGGCAACGCTGGAGCATTTGCTGCTGGCGCTGTGCGACGATACGGATGCCGTGGCGGTGCTCAAGGCTTGCGGTGTTGATATTGAAAAACTGCGCCAGGATCTGACCGCTTTTCTCGACAGTGAGCTCGAAAACCTGATCGGCGAGCCTGGTGAAGATGCCGCGCCCACCACCGGCTTTCAACGCGTCCTCCAGCGCGCCGTATTGCATGTGCAATCATCGGGCCGGGGCGAGGCGAGCGGCGCCAATGTGCTCGCTGCGCTATTTAGCGAGCGCGAATCCCACGCTGTCTATTATCTGCAAGAGCAGGATATGACGCGCCTGGATGCGGTCAATTATATCTCCCACCGCATAGCCAAAGTGCCGGGGCAGGCGACCGAAAGCGGCGAAGTTTCCGGTTTCGATGAAGAGATGGACGGTGAGGGCGATGTCAAACGGGACGGCGAGGCGCTTGATGCCTATTGCGTCAATCTCAATGCCAAGGCCGAGAACGGAAAAATCGATCCGCTGATTGGCCGCGAAGCAGAAATTGAGCGCACCATTCAAGTGCTGTGCCGGCGCACCAAGAACAACCCGCTCTATGTTGGTGAAGCCGGTGTCGGCAAGACCGCCATTGCCGAAGGATTGGCGCGGCGAATTTTCGAAGGCGACGTGCCGGAAGTTCTTCACGGCGCTACTATTTTCGCCCTCGATATGGGCTCCCTGCTGGCTGGCACGCGATATCGCGGTGATTTTGAGGAACGGCTGAAGGCGGTGGTCGATGAATTGGAGGCGCATGACGGCGCTATTCTGTTTATCGATGAAATTCATACAGTGATCGGCGCCGGCGCCACATCGGGCGGCGCCATGGATGCATCAAACCTCTTGAAGCCGGCGTTACAAAACGGCGCCTTAAGTTGCATCGGCTCCACCACCTACAAAGAATATCGCAATTATTTTGAGAAGGATCGGGCGCTGGTGCGGCGCTTCCAGAAAATCGATGTTGCCGAGCCGTCGATCGAGGATGCGGTCAAGATTTTACGCGGCCTCAAACCCTATTACGAAGAATATCATGCCGTGCGCTATACCAATGAGGCGTTGCGCGCGGCGGTCGAATTGTCGGACCGCTATATGGGCGACCGCAAGCTGCCCGATAAGGCCATCGATGTGATTGATGAGGTCGGCGCCGCGCAGCGGCTGAAACCTGAATCGAAGCGTCGCAAGCGCAAGACCATCGGCCTCAAGGATATCGAAGCGATCATTGCCAAGATGGCGCGGGTGCCGGCCAAGAGCGTCAGCCATGGCGATAAACAGTCCCTCAAGACCCTGGAACGCGATCTGAAAACAGTGGTGTTCGGCCAGGATGATGCGCTGCGCCAAGTGGCGGCGGCGATCAAGCTGTCGCGCGCCGGATTGCGCGAAATCGAAAAGCCGATTGGCTGCTATCTCTTTTCCGGCCCGACTGGCGTCGGCAAGACCGAGGTCGCACGTCAATTGTCCCATAGCCTGGCGATCGAGCTGATCCGCTTCGACATGAGCGAATATATGGAGCGTCACTCGATCTCCCGCCTGATTGGCGCGCCGCCGGGTTATGTCGGCTTTGATCAGGGTGGCATGTTGACAGATGCAGTGGATCAGCACCCGCACGCGGTTCTCCTGCTCGATGAAATTGAAAAGGCGCATCCGGATCTATTCAATGTGCTGCTGCAGGTGATGGATTACGGCAGATTGACCGACCATAACGGCAAGGCGGTCGATTTCCGCAATGTCATCCTGATCATGACCACCAATGCCGGCGCGGCCGATTTGATCAAGCCGGCCATCGGCTTTGGCAGCGGAGTGCGTACCGGCGATGATGAGGAGGCGATCAAGCGTGCCTTCACACCTGAATTCCGCAATCGGCTTGATGCTGTCATCAGCTTCAACAGCTTGCCGAGCGAGGTAATGTCGCGGGTGGTCGATAAGTTTGTTATGCAGCTTGAAGATCAATTGGCCGAGCGTGGCGTGGAAATCGAGCTCAGTCAGGCGGCCAAGAATTGGCTCGCCAAGAAGGGTCATGATCCGGCCTTTGGCGCCCGGCCGCTCAGCCGCACCATCCAGGAATATGTCAAAAAGCCGCTTGCCGATGAATTGCTGTTCGGCAAATTGGCCGATGGCGGGCGGGTGCAGGTTGGCCTTGAAAAGGGTGAGCTTAGTTTCAGCTATCCCGAGCCGACAGCGCCGAAAAAGCCGCCGGGCAAGAAAAAGGGCGGGCCTAAGAAGGTAGACGAATTGGTGCGCTGAGGCGCGCTCCTTTCACCGCCGTCGCCACTTCAATTATGCGGCATTTTTGTCGCCTGCTAGACAGGCATTGACGCCGCCCGCCGCGCGGGCTTTTCTGTTGCTGTAATAAGTTTCAGGGAGTGTTTTGTGGCCTATTCTTTTCTCGACGGCATCCGGGTTCTCGACCTTAGTCAATATGTTCCCGGCCCCTATGCGACGCTGTTGCTCGCCGATATGGGCGCTGAAGTGGTGCGTATCGAGCCGCCGGGCGGTGAGCCCATGCGGCGCTTCGGCCCACCGGATGCGGATGGTATCTCGGCTTGGTATAAGGTGGTCAACGGCTCAAAAAGCGTGCTCGAGATCAACCTGAAGAGCGCTGAGGGCAAGGCCCAGTTGGAGCGTCTGATTGAAGGCGCTGACGCCATGCTCGAATCCTACCGCCCCGGTGTGATGGAGCGCCTTGGCTTTGGCCAGGAGCGCATTAAGGAACTTAATCCACGTCTGGTTTATTGCGCGCTCTCGGGTTGGGGGCAGACCGGCCCCTATCGCCTGCGCGCCGGCCATGATCTCAATTATATGGCACTGATGGGCGGGTTGGTGACCTCCGGCCCGCACGCCGCACCGAACATGACGTTTCCGCAAGTGGCGGATTATTCGAGCGGTATCCAGGCGGCACTCGCCATCATGGGTGGCCTCATGGGGCGCGATCGGCCGCGCGGCTCGGGCCAGGGCTGCTTCATCGATACCAGCATCGCCGAGGCAGTTGTGCCGTGGCAGATGTGGACCCTAACCGGCATGCTCCGGCCCGGCTTTAGCACCGACCGGACGGGAAATTATCTCAATGGCGGCACCGCTTTTTATAATATCTACCGCACAAAGGAGGGGCGTTTTATGACCCTCGGCGCGGTCGAAGATAAGTTCTGGAAGCTCTTTTGCGATACCGTTAGCAAACCGGAATGGAGTGAACGTCAATGGGAAGAGGCGCCGCAAGACGGCCTGATGGCCGAGGTCGCAGCGCTTATCGAAGGGAAGACAATGGCGGAGTGGGAAGCACAATTCGTCGATATCGATTGCTGTTTTGAGCGCGTGCATAACATGGAAGAGATGGTCGACCATCCGCACATCAAGGCTCGTGGCATGGTAAAACGTGGCGATGCTGAGGGCGGTGATGGCACGGGCGCTGATCCGTTCTATGAGGTTGGCTTCCCCGCCTGGATTGACGGTAAGCCGCCCGAGAGCCGGGCGCCGGTGCGCTACCGACAGGCCGCCGATGTGATTGCGGAATGGTCATGACATTTACCGTCAAACCATCCGGCGCGGCACTCGGCGCTAAAATTCATGGCCTCAATCTCGCCCACCCGCTCAGCGCAGAGGAAGCCACGGCGCTCCGCCAAGCGCTGTGGCAGCATGTCCTATTGGTGTTTCCAGAGCAGAATTTAACGCCGGCGCAAACGGCTGAATTCTGCCGCCATTTCGGTCCTATTACCCGCCATATTCTCGATCAATTTAACCACCCCGACGAAGCCGATCTCTGCATCATTTCCAATGTGGTCGAGAGCAGCAAAGGCCGCACCACGGCGCGCATGGCCGGTAGCTATTGGCATTCCGATCTCTCCTATATTGCCGAGCCGGTCGATGCCTCGATGCTCTACGCTATCGAAGTGCCCAAGAGCGGCGGCGATACTTTGTTCGCCAATCTCTGCGATGCCTTCGACGCACTGCCCGAGGATATGCAGGTGCGCCTACGCGGGCTAAAGGCAGTGCATAATTTAATGAGCGGCTCGGGCGCCGATTCCAAGGTTGCGCTAACAGATGCCCAGCGCGCCAAGGTGCCGGACGCAATCCATCCCATAGTGCGTCGCCATTCCGAGACCGGGCGCGAGGCATTGTTCGTCAACCCGGGTTTCACCCGGCGCATAGAGGGCATGGATGCGCCGGAAAGTGCAGCGCTGTTGCAGGAACTTTACGACCACGCCACGGAGGAACGCTTCACCCACCGCCATAAATGGCAATCGGGTGATCTCACCCTGTTCGATGGCGGCGCATCTATGCATAGCGCCACCGGCGGCTATACCAGCGCCGATCGTCGTACCCTGTGGCGCGCCTTCATGGGCGGGCGCTACGCAGCCTAATATCAAATGAGTGCCGCAACGATCCATCTGGAATTACCCGCAGCCTCTAAAACGGCCCGTGCTCTGGCAGCTCACCTAGAGACGGCACGCCATCGGCTGGCGGGGTGTCGAGCCCGCGCGCATAGCTGCCATGGAACTGGGATAGACGCTGCCCATACCATTGCAATGGGTCACCTGGAAGAAACGGCACTTGGCGGTCAGCGGGTCAATTTTCAGCGGCTCAAATAGAATATTGTAGCGTTGGTCGCGGGCCATTTTCTTGTCCTTGTTAGTCGACCAAAATGCGTTAAATTCGCGCAGCCGTTGAGAAACGATCTTACGCTTTCTGGCCCGATTTTAAGTTTTTCTTCGCCACGATGGCCTGCACGGTAGTTGCAGCAGCGCGCCGCAGCATCGATCTCAGCGTTCGTGCGAAAATTACCTTCGGAACGCATTATTTATGGCATATCCTCTTTATCTCGGCCGCCTATGCTGGCGTTCGTATGATGGTGGTGCTTAAAACGGGGCGTTAGAAAATGCAACACAGAGCTTCGCCGGCAAAAATTCTGTTAACCGGGGCCACCGGTATGGTGGGCCGCCACGTGCTCGACCATTTGCTCAGCAACCCGGATGTGGGCGAAATTGTCTCGATCGGTCGGCGCCAGAGTGGCCTCAACAACGACAAACTGCGCGAAATCCTGCATGAGGACTTTCTCGATTTGTCACCGCTTGCATCCAATCTTGCTGATGTCGATGTCTGTTTCCATTGTCTCGGTGTTTACCAAAGCCAAGTTTCGAAGAAGGCTTATGTCGAGATCACCTGCGGCTATCAGGAGGCGCTGACAGACGCTTTGTCGGCAGCCAGCCCCGAGGCAGTATTCGTGCTGTTCGGCGCGCAAGGGGCAAAGCCCGATGGCAAGGGCATGCCCTTCGCACGCGTCAAAGGCCAGGCAGAGAATTTGCTGCAGGCGACTAATTTCCCGCGGAAATACATCTTCCGTCCCGGCTATATTCACCCGACGGGCGCGCGCAAACCGCCGGGCGGAATGTACAGGCTGATATTTTTGCCGATCATGGCGAGGCTGTTCGCCCGCAAACCGAGCATGGGTATAACGGACCGCGACCTGGCCCAGGCGATGGTCGCGGTTGGAATCGAAGCGACAGAGGAATCGACAGTTTTCAGCAATCAAATGATCAGGGAGATCGTGGCACCTGGCTGAGTTTATAGACGGTTCGGGCTACCTCAGGGATACGAATCGAATGCTGGACAAGAGAATATACAAATGGTTCAGGCGGCTGATCGAGATGGGTTTGTTGCTCGTCGCGCTCGGCATCGTCCTACAGGTTTTGTTTGGCGACAACGTAACATTTTTGCCGGGCGATATTATCGGCAATATTATCGCCAAGGTCATCTATCTGGGCGGCTACGGTTTGGTGGGCGTTGTTGTCGGTGGCGGTATATTTTGGCTGTTCATCTACGCTGGGGTGTGGCGTGATGAGCCCAAAATGGCCGAGGACAAGACTCTGCAGTCGGCGAGACCCACAGCGCTGGGCAAATCGCGCCAAACGCTGAAATAGTGATTCTGTTAAACTTTGAAATGATCTCTAGTTAAACGCGTAAAATTTATTTTACTCAGCCTGAATTTGTTTTTATTTTTGCTTTAAGTATATAAGTTTATAACTACCTAGTGAGTAATATTATTTTAAGACCAGTAGGGGAGTTAGTAACCATATGAGATATAACCTTCTTTTAACTATTTTTTTACTCTTTTCCATCATTACTATTAGCGATCATGGAAATACTGCACGAGCAAATCAAATTACATGGGACAATTATATTACCGCAGTTAATGCCGGTCAGGAGGTAAAAATGAAGGGATTTTCACATGGAGATGGCGTTGATTTAACCGGGCGTATTTATACTCCTGAAGGATCAGGCCCATACCCTGCATTGATTGCACTTCATGGAGCAGGTGGAATATTTCCTTATCAGCTTTGGTGGGCAAACTGGATTTCCAAGAAGGGCTTTGTTGTTCTGTTTATAGATAGTTATTGCACTCGGGGATATCTTTGCGAACATTTTACCGGAGATAAAGATTCTAATCGCGGTAAAATAATGAGAAAGTGGGATAAAGTTAGTATAAAATAAAGAATATTTGATGCAGCAGCAGGTTACCAATTTCTTTTGGATAATTCCATGGTCAAAAAAGATTCTATAGGCCTTATTGGCTGGTCATGGGGAGGAACTAAGGCATTGTTTGCTCAAAAATTTTCTAAGCGCTTAAATTTACCAGAAGGTGGGTTTAAGGGGACAATAGCATTTTATCCAAATCTTGTTCATGTTGAGAAAAAACGTCAGTGGAAAGGATCCGGCAAAATAAATCAACCTACATTGGTCCTTTACGGAAAGTTAGATGTCTTGGAATCTGTTAATAGCTACAAGAGATTTCTTAAGAAAAAACACCCCGGGCCGATAACAATTATTGGGTATGAAGGAGCTGTTAGAAAATTCGATGAATTAGGCCCACACAGGCTAAAGAATCACCCAAGAGTAGGGAGTTTTCCAAAAGCTTTTCATAAAAAATCGTTTGAAAACAGCTTAGATGTTCTGGCTAAATTTTTAAAAAATAATTTCGTTTCAAAATAATACAGAGAAGCTACAAAAAATTATGAAACTATTCACTTCGATGGTTAGTCCGTATGGAGTATGACGGCATCGGGTCGGATAGTTCTTGACCGTGGAACGCGCCGGTTATTACCCCGGGCCGCTACCGGCTCACCCTGGAAATATTGATCTTTATCGGAAGCTGTGTCGGCATTATCATCCTTAATCGACCAGATTAGCTAAATGCTGTGACCGAATCCATGCTAATTTTTGAAGTCGATGCACGTCGCATATTGAGATCGTCATATTTTTCCACCAGGCTGCCGAGCGCATCGGCAAACGGCTCCTCGCCGACCGATTTGCCGGGTAAGAAAACGGCAATGGCGATCACCACCGCTGAGGCGGAGAGAAATCGAAAACACTTTGGATAGGCGCGAATAAAGCCGTTTAGTGAAATACGCTGCATGATTTAGCGGCCTCAATCCTCGTCCTTGCGGAACGGGCTGTGTTTGCCCAATGCCTCAATTTCCCAATCCACTTGCTGGGTTTCCCGCTCGAGATAGTCACCGATGGCATCGCGGAACGATTCGTTGGCGATCCAATGGGCGCTATATGTCGGGCAGGGCAGATAGCCTCGCACCAGCTTGTGTTCACCCTGTGCGCCGGCTTCTACCCGCGTTAATCCATGCGCCAGGGCGTAGTCGATGGCCTGATAGTAGCACACCTCGAAATGGAGGAATTTGTGAAATTCGATGGCGCCCCAATTGCGGCCATAGAGGGTGTCGTCACTTTTCAAATTGAGCGCGCCGGCGATCAAGCGGCCATTATTCTCGACCATGATCAAGACCACCTGCTCGCTCATATTTTGGCTGAGCAGGCTGAAGAATTCGCGCGTGAGATAGGGCACGCCCCATTTGCGGCTGCCGGTCTCCTGGTAAAAATGAAAGAACGCGTCCCAATGGCGCTCCTCAATCTCGCTGCCGGATAGCGCCTGAATGCTCAGCCCTTCCGCCAGTGCATCGCGCCGCTCACGGCGGATCTGTTTGCGTTTGCGCGAAGCGAGCGAATCAAGAAAGCCGTCAAAATCGTCATAGACGTCATTCTGCCAATGAAATTGCATGCCGGAGCGCAGCAGCAACCCGGCATCGTTCATTAATTGGGCCTGCGCTTCATTGGGAAAGGTGATGTGGAGGGAAGATGCGCCAACCTGCTCGCAGCGCTGAATACAGGCTGATAACAAGGCGTTGGAAAGGGCGTCTTTTTCTTCCTCGGTGTGCCATGCGTCAGCTCGCAATAAGAGGCGCGGGCCGGTTGCCGGGGTGAATGGCACCGAGACCTGCATCTTGGGATAATAGCGCCCGCCGGCTCGTTCAAACGCATCGGCCCAGCCATGGTCAAAGACATACTCACCATGCGAATGGTTTTTGAGATACATCGGCACGGCGCCGAGAATGGCGCCCTCCTGATCCTTCAAAACCACATGCTGGGCGAGCCAGCCGGTACCGGCAGTGGCGGATCCGCTCTCTTCCAGGGCGCTTAAGAAAGCATGGCGCGTAAAGGGGTGGCCGCCCTGCACGCAGGCGTCCCAATCTTCCGCCGCCACATCATTGATGGATGGCAGGATATGCGCTTCGAGCTCCCGCTTATCTGCGCCACAGGGAGGGCCAGGGGGCGGGCCAGAGGATGGGCCATGGGGTGGGGTGGCGCTCATGCCTAGGTTTCGAGCTTCAGCCCCGAGGCAGCCAGATCGCGCAAATCCGTTTTGACATGGATAAGCGCCGGGCCGCTATGGGCGAGCGCCGCATCAAGGGCGGGCGCAAACTGCTCGGTTTTATCAACGCTCCAGGCTTCGACCCCCCAGCCACGTGCGACAGCGGCGAAGTCCGGGCTTTTCAAATTAACGCCAAATTGGTTGTCGCTGCCAAAACGCCGCGCCTGGTGCATGGCGATGGTGCCGTAGGCGCTGTTGTCGCAAACGATGACCTTGATCGGCAAATTCTGCTCGACCGCGGTGACCAGCTCTTGCCCCGTCATTAGAAAGCCGCCATCGCCGACCAGGGCGACGACCGTTTTACCCGGCCGGGCGAGCTGTGCGCCGAGCGCACCGGGCACGGCGAAACCCATCGACCCCGCAGCCGGGCCGACTTGTGCCTGACGATGGCGGAAGGGCAGAAAGCGGTGCAGCCAAGTGGCAAAATTGCCGGCGTCATTGGTAATGGTGCAATCATCGGGCAGGGCCGCACCAAGAACACGCATGACTTCATTCATGTCGACGGCGCCAAGCGCATTGCCGGTTGTTGGCGTCGCCCAGGCCTCGTAATTGGCGCGCTGTACCTGACGCCAAGCTAGGCGCTCCGCCGCCGCCGGCGTGGTGAGCGCGGCTGTGAGCGCCTTCAGGGTTGCGGCACAATCGGATTTCAGCGCCACGTCCGAGGCGTTGACGTCGAGCACGGCGCTGTCGGTGAAAATATGGATCAGTTTTTGCTCGCGGCTGACCAGTTCGAAATCCATGGTCGTCGCGGCGTCGAGCCGGGTGCCGGCGGCGATGACGAGATCGACATCCTCCCACATCTCTTTTTGATACGGCGCTAGCGCCAAACCGAAATGGCCGAGGCAGGCGGGATGGTCGGTGGAAATCACGCCCTGGCGGCGAAAGGCGGCGGAAACGCCGGCGCCTGAGGCTTCGAGAAACGCTTCGAGCGCCTCATTGGCGGCTTCGAAATTGACCATCTCACCGCCAATCACCATAGGATGGCGCGATTGATTGATCATCTCGACGGCTTCGGCGATTGCTTTCGGGTCCGGGTCGAAAGCGGGCCGGGGTGTGGGCGCCGGGATTTCTTTTGTGGTGCTCTCGCTGGTGGTGACGTTTTCCGGCAGAACGACAACCACCGGGCCGGGCCGCCCATCAACGGCAATAGCCAAGGCGCGTTGGGTAATATCGGCCACTTCACTCGCGGTGAAGGCCTGCAGCACGCCCTTGGTCAGCGGGCCGAACATGATGTGATAGTCCACTTCCTGAAAGGCTTCGCGGCCGAGTTGGTGGGTCGGTACCTGGCCGATAAAGAGCACCAGCGGCGTCGAATCCTGGCGCGCCGTATGGACGCCAATGGCGGCGTTGGTCGCGCCGGGTCCGCGCGAGACGAAGGCGATGCCGGGCTTGTTGGTCATTCTGGCATGCGCGGTAGCAGCAAAACTGGCGCCTGATTCATGCCGGTTGACGATCAGGCGAATCTCATTTTGATGTTCGCGCAAAGCTTCAACGACGCCGAGATAGGATTCGCCGGGTAGGCAGAATACCGTATCAACGCCGTGGCCGATCAACGTTTCAACAAGGGCGCGCCCGCCGGTAAATATATCGCTCATTAATTTATCTCCCCGCGCTCAGGCTATTTCCCACACCGATTCAACTTCCACCGCACAATTGAGCGGCAGTGCGGTGACGCCGACGGCGGCGCGGGAATGTTTGCCGAGATCGCCAAATATTTCACCGACAACCTCTGAGGCGCCATTGCCGACAGCCGGTTGGCCGGTGAAATCAGGCGCGCTGGCAACATAAATACGCAATGAAACGCAGCGTGTGACCCGGTCGAGATCGCCGCCACAGGCATTCCTCAAATGGGCAATGGTATTGAGCGCTGCATTGCGCGCCGCTTCCTGGCCCTTTTCCTGTGTCAGGTCAGCGCCGACTTTGCCGGCGGTCGATTTATCTTCGCCGAGAAACGATACCTGGCCGGAAATAAAGATAAGACTTCCCGTCTGTACATAAGGGACATAAGCCGCAACCGGAGCCGGTGGCGACGGTAATTCGATTGCCAATTGGGCAAGGCGTGCATCTATCTGTCCGGACATAAGCTTCTATCTCCCCTTAATGATTTGTAGGCGCTCCTCGCGCCGCCGGGAGAATAGCTTTTCAGGTCCGGCCACGCCACTCATCCCGATAAATCGTCCCGGCGCGGCACGAAAAACGGCGGAGCGCCTTTGCGTCCCGCCGTAATCGGCGTATCTGCGTAATTTGGCGCAGGTTATTTGCTAATCGGATTCACCCATATGCGGGCCCAGCAGCAGGGAATGGCCGTTGCGGGCGCGCTCGCACGAATTCCGGTGTTTTTTCTTGGACATGGCTTGGTCGGCCCGATAGATAAGGCCTTCGCAATCGCCGCCCCGGTCGAATTTGGCAATGCCAACACTGCCGCGCACCGGAATTGCCGCACCGCCGAAATTGACGAAATGCTCATTCAGCACCATCTCGATTTCTTCAGCGCGGGTAATGCCGCTGTCGCCATCGCATTTGGTCAGGAGAATGGCGAATTCATAGCCGCCGATGCGCGACACGCTGTCATTTTCGCGAATCTGCAATTGCTGCAGCTGGCCAATGGTGCGAAGTACCCGGTCGCCGGCCAGATGGCCGTAGACATCATTGATGGTTTTGAAATCATCAAGGTCAATCAAGGTGAGAACGCCGCAATCACCGTAGCGACGGGCGGCGGCCAGGGCGCGGTTAAGCTCCCGGTCAAAGCCACGCCGGTTCATCAGACCGGTTACTTCATCGGTTAGCGCCAGGGTTTCCAAAAGCGCAATGCGCCTGCTCTGTTCGGCGAGGCGCTGTTCCGCCTCTGTCGCAACTGCGAGTGCGCGCTCCAGCAGGCCGTGTTGATCTGAATCGTTACGGTTCCCTTTGTCGCGAATTGTCTTCAGTAGTTTGTCGGCAATCGCGCCAACGCTGAGGGCGAGTTCAGAACCGGGCTCCGGAAAATTTTCTACGGCTTTTGACGAATAAGCCATGTAACACACTTCCTTCTACAATAATTGTCTTCACGGTGGCTACCACGCAACCACTTGATTTCGACAATCTCTATGCAAACAGCGTGCCAATAAAAGTATGAAATAAATCAGAGAGTTGCGTAATAAATTTACAAGGGTGGAAAATATTGCAGCCCAAATCTTTCTGCAGGGCGGAATTATTGGCCGCCTGTGCCGCCTTTACCGGTCGCGCCAAATCGTACATGGTTGTTGGTGAAACGAATTATGCGCAGCCAGGGGTGGAAACGGTAGCCGTGACGATGAAACAAAAGTGGGCGGCATTTCTGGTGGCGTGCGTGGCGTTTATAGGTGGCGTGTCTCTGCCACTCTTTTCTGCTTCCGCCGATGCATGGTTCACGCCCCATCGCGGTATTTATCAGATGTCTCTTATTTCGGCGGAAAATTCGAGCGGCATTGTCGGTGCTTCTGGGCAAATGTATTTCGAGTGGACCGACACCTGCGACGGCTGGAACGTCAATCAGCACACATCTCTCTTTCTGGCGTCATCACAGGAAGAGGGCAATCAGATCGGCCTGACATTCTCCGGATGGGAAGCCAAAGACGGTTTGAAGCTGCGCTTTCATGCTAGCCATTTATCCAGCGGCAAGGTTGTTGATTATGTCGAGGGTGAGGCAGTTTTGAGCACTTCTGATGGTTCGGGGAGGGTGACCTATTCAGAGCCCAAGGGCGTCGCCATGACATTGCCTGAGGGCACGGTTTTTCCGAGCGAATATTCGCGCCGTATGATGAAGCGCATGAATGAAGGCGAGAGTGGCTATTCGGCCCTAATGTTTGACGGCTCCAGCGTTGACGGCACCTACGATGTGACAACATTTTTTGCAGCGCCGAGAATGCGTGCCTTACCCGGCGCTGCGGTAGGGGATGTGGCGGTGAGCGAAAAGGTGTGGCCGGTCCGCATGGCTTATTTTCCGCTTATTGGCGGCGATGTGGTGCCTGACTTCGAAATTGGCGCGTTGATCAATGAGCGCGGCGTGGCGCATCGCTATGACATCGACTATGGCAATTTCGCGGTGCGTGCGGAACTCGAATTATATGAAGAAATCGCTTCGCCGGGCTGCTCAGGTGAAGGCTAGTGTGCTGACATTAGAGCGGCCATAGCCAGCTGGCGCTACGCACACCGCTTGAATCACCATGTTGGGCGCGGACAAGGCGGGTGCGCACCTCATTGCTGAAGACATACATACCCCACAATTTCTGCACATTGGCGTATAGGCGCTCAATATTGGAGAGGCCGCCGCCGAGGACGATCACGTCGGGATCTATCAGATTAATCACACTGGCCAGGGCTTTGGCGAGGCGTTTTTCATAGCGCGCCAGGGTAGCGTTACATAAGGCGTCACCGGCGGCTGCAGCATCAGAAATCTCCTGGGCGCGCTTGTCGCCGCCCGCCATAGCGGCATGATCTCGCGCCAGCGCCGGGCCGGAGAGAAAGGTCTCAATACAGCCTTGCAGGCCGCAGTAGCAGGGCGGGCCGGGGCGCTCCGCATCTTCCGGCCAGGGCAACGGGTTATGGCCCCACTCGCCGGCAATTGCGTTCGGCCCCTTTAGGAGGCGCCCGTCAATCACCACACCGCCGCCGACACCGGTGCCGAGAATAACACCGAAGGCGCTATAGGCCCCAGCCCCGGCGCCGTCGACCGCCTCTGAGAGGGCAAAACAGTCGACATCATTGGCGAGACGCACCGGTCGTCCTAGACGGCGCTGCAAGTCTTCGGCCAAGGGCATGTCGATTAGCCAATGGGAATTTGAGTTTTTGATCAGGCCGGTATCCGGCGCCAGCGCGCCCGGCGTTGCCACGCCGATACTGCCGCGCTGGCCGGTTTCATCTTGCACCAGCTCAAGAAGGCCGGCGATGGCTTCCAGGGTTGCGTCGTAATCGCCCTCGGGCGTTGCGACTCGCCGGCGGGCGAGGATTGTGCCGTCGTCATCGAGCGCAATAGCCTCGATCTTGGTGCCGCCCAAATCTATACCGATGCGCATTTCCTAGAAGCCCTTGGCGGTGAGGTCGCGCTCGATCACATGCTGTGCCGAGGCCCAGCTATCAACGCGATAATTGCAATCCTCGGCGGGGCCGACCAAGCCGGCGAGGCGGCGCTCGGCGACAAAGTGAATGCGTACCGCCGCTGCGGCATGGCGGGCCACGGAACTGTGGTGGCGCGCACTATCGTCGATGAAATAGAGCGGTGCATCGCTGCGCTCGGCAAACCAGGCCACCGATGGGCCTTTTGATCCGCTGTTCGAAACAACTGGAAAAGGTAGCCCATAACTGGCGAGCTGGGTTTGGCGTGCGAGGCGATATTTTTGCCAAATATTGGTTAAAATAACGATATCCGCCCGCGCTGAGAGCCGTTTCAGGGCTTCCGGGGCGCCGGAGACTGGTTTTAAGGTATCGGCGTGATCGGCATAGAATTCTTCGATCAGCGCCCGCACCTTCGCCATGGCGAGTGCTATCTTGCTGTCACACTCTAAAATATTGCCATCGAGCGCATAAGAGCGCCACGCATAATAAAGACCACGGCCATGCAAGAAATTCTCGAATGCCGCCAAAAAGGTGAGTAAAACCTCGTCGGCATCGCATAATATCAGCGGTCGGGCAGGGTTATGGCCCAATGCGGCCATTTGTGCGGCGGTATCTTGAGATGCTGAATCTGTCATAACAAAGGCTTAACCATCCTTCGCTAGACTATTAACCGTGAAAGCAAAGTTGCTAAGGCGGAATTCGAGGCTTGTATTTTCACGGACAAGCCGGAGTAGCAAGGCAAACATATGTCAGCGCGTATCCTCGTTGTAGATGATATTCCCGTCAATGTAAGGCTTTTGGAAGCTAAATTGTCGGCTGAATATTATGATGTTATCACCGCTACTAGCGGCGCTGAAGCACTGGAGATGATAAAATCGGAGCCGCCTGATATCGTCCTGCTTGACGTGATGATGCCGGAAATGGACGGTTTCGAAGTATGTTGCCGAATTAAGGCGGAACCGGCAACGGCCCTGTTGCCGGTGATTATGGTAACTGCACTCAATGAGCAGTCGGACCGCGTGACCGGCCTGGAAGCCGGTGCCGATGATTTTTTGACTAAGCCGGTGCGGGATATGGCGTTGTTCGCGCGCGTGCGCTCTTTGCTCAGGGTCAAAATACTGCTTGATGAGCTGCGCCTGCGCGAAGAAACCTCGCGCCAGATGAATACTTTGCGCGACGTCGAAAAGCGCGATGATCTGCTGCATGGTCAGAAAGTTATGTTTGTTGGTGATCAGGCCGACGAGGATGAGCTGATTGCGTCGATATTCGATGTCGGTAGCCAAACAGATATGTTGACTGATCCTGTTGAGGCCTTGGCGAAGGCGCAGGAAGAGAGCTATGACATGGTGTTCGTGAGCTTGGCCTTGAGTGCCAGTGATCCGTTGCGGCTGTGCTCACATTTACGCTCGAATATTGCCACGAGCCATGTGCCTATTTTGGTTCTGGTCGAGGAATCGGAGCCAGATCAGATCACCAAGGCGCTCGAATTGGGCGTAAATGATTACATTATGCGGCCGATTAATTTGAGCGAAGCGCGGGCGCGGGCACTGACCCAGTCAAGCTACCGCCGCTACCATGATGAATTGCGTGGCGCTTTGGAGAAAAGCGGTGATATGGCGTTCACAGATGGGCTGACCGGGCTCTATAACCGACGCTATGTAGCCCGCCATTTAGCTAGCCTCGCCCAAAGCCAAGGCGCGAACGATCACAATATTGCGCTCATCATGATCGACATTGACCATTTTAAATTGGTCAACGACACCTATGGCCATGATGTCGGTGATGAAGTGCTGGTTGAAATTTCCAAACGCATGCAGTTGATTGTGCGCGGCCAGGATTTGGCGTCGCGTCTCGGTGGTGAGGAGTTTCTTGTGGTTGTGACCAATGCGACGATAGAAAGCGCTGAACAAGTAGGCGAGCGCATACGTACCGATATTGCCAATGTGCCGATCACAGCGGCAACGCCGAGTGGCGATGTAACCGTGACGGTAAGCGTGGGCGTGGCGATGCGCCACAGCACCTCTGAAACTCCGGAAGTGCAATTGAAGCGTGCCGATGAGGCGCTTTACGCTGCCAAGCGCGGCGGGGGTGACCGGGTGGTTATGGCTGCCTAGAGCAAATTTCGGGTAGGTGGAATCACCCGCGACAAAAATTGCTTCAATGCATTTGCTTCAAAACATAAGAGCTAGAGTATTTCGCGTGTGCGCGTGAATTCGTGCGCGCAAAACATGCTCTAAGAGGGTCGCAGGAACAGCCTGCCCAATCGAAAATTCTTCAGGGCTTAGTGAAGGTGAGGCTGAGCGCTTCACCTTCCGCCAATTGGGCGGCATTAAGCGTGGCGCCCACGGCGTCGCGCGCCAGAGCCGCATTGGAATGGCCGCCGAGCGTGGCACGATTTAGCCAGGCATAGGCGCGCACCGCATTGCGCGGCACCCCGCGGCCATCGATATACATGGCGCCCAGCAGTACCTGGGCGCTGGTGAGGCCGGCCCGCGCCGCCTGTTCGTACCAGCGCGCGGCGTCTTCCAGCTGATTGCGCGATTGCGCGAGAACGGCCATGCCGAAGGCGGCGTTGCGATCTCCGTGTTCAGCCAAGGGCCGCCAAATAGCTTCGGCTTTTTCATATTCGCCGGAGGTCAGTGCTTTCCAGCCGAGCGTCGGTTCAGCCTGGGCGGAAGGCGCTGCAAAGGTGAGGATAAACCCAAGTAGAGCCGCGCAGCTGAGAAGGCGCAAAAATTGGCCAAAACAAAACTGCTGCCGGCCTCTAAAAGCCGACACAAACCTACAATATATTTGAGACATGGCGCCGGGCGCCCGCTACTTTATTTTGGCTTCTTTAAACTCGACATGCTTGCGCGCGACCGGATCGAATTTACGCAGTACCATTTTCTCGGTCTGCGTCTTTGGATTTTTCCGCGTCGTATAATAGAAGCCGGTGCCAGCTGAACTGACGAGCTTAATCAATATGGAATTTGCTTTGGCCATAGGTCTGGTTCAGGGCTGTTTCTAATTTAATGTCGGGCGGACAATACAGCGCGCCAATTCTCTGTCAAGTACTGCGCCATCCACTGCGGCCAATATAGATGGCGAGCGCTAAAACCGGACACATAGCGGCGATAATAATCACATTGAGGCCATAGGGATCCCAGAGTTCCATAGCGCCGCCACTGACCAATGGCCCGAGGGTTGAGCCGACCGCAAATATCATGGCAATGACAATAACAGCCCTCGCAAGTTCGCCGCCCGTATAGCAATCTCCGACAATTGCGAGGGAAACTATGTAGAGGCCTGAGATGGCGCCGCCGAGAACGAACAGGCTGATCCACATGGCCCAATCGGTGCCAATGGTGAGCGGAAGGGCAATTGCCGCTCCGGTACCGGCGACGGCGCAAATTTTCAGAACGTGATGGCGCTCTATGCGGTCGGAAAGCCAGCCGAGCGGCAATTGCATCAGGATCGACCCGGCGACGAGAAGGGTCACCAGAAGAACGGCTGCCTGCTCCTCCATGCCAAGATGAAGGCCGAACACAGGCAATAGGGAGAGGGCCGAAGAATTAATAATGCCGAAGGCGAAGACGCCGGCCACCAGCAAGGGTGTTAGCAGCAGGAGTGCGCGTGCGTTGAGTTTGCCAGCCTTCTCCATGGCGGGCGCCGGGCCATAGGCTAGGAGTAGCGGAAGGGCTGCGCCTGCCAGTATGCCGGCACCTATCAAGATGGGGAAGGTGCCATCGCTGCCGACCAGCGGAACCAGTAGCGGGCCGGCGGCCATACCGCCGGTGATCGATGTGCCGTAGATAGCAATCATGCGGCCGCGCCGAGCCTTGGTGGCGCCCTGGGCCACCCATATGTCGCTGGAGATAAGGACGAGAAAGATCGTGCCGCCAAGGATAAAGCGGAGCGGAAACCAGACATTGTGCGGATCTGTGAAAGCGAGCGCCGCAAGTGCCAACGCACCAATAATAATAGCTATGAACATGGACTTTCTGAGACCAAGCGCGCCGATCAAGCGTGGCATAAACGGCCCAAAAATGAGAATAGCAGCGGATTCGCTGGCGGCACTTAAGCCGATCATCGTCGAATCGATATTTGCTTTTTCCATGATGATGGCGAGGAGCGGCAAGGAGTAGCCGAAGGTTAGGCCAATCATGCCGGTGCTGGCGATCACCGCGAGCATGGCGCGCAAGGTTGTGCTCTCTTGCGACTCCTTGCTGTCTGGCGACGCAGCGGTATCCGCTGCCATCCTGTCTTCAGTCATGATGTTGGGCTGTATCTACTTGGTATCGCCGACAGCCGCACGCCCTTCAGGCGTAATACGGCAAATCAGCCAATCCGGCTTGATCGGGTTATGGCGCCATGCCTCCGCCCAACCGGCACTGAGGCAGGCCTTAATGGTACGCCCGCTAATCTGCTGTCCGTCGCCATCAAATAACGGCAATTTCCCGCCCGGCTGACCAAGTCCACGTTCAAGCCAGCGGCGCTGTGACGGCGTTGGTTTGCTCACGCCAATCTCCTTAGAGCAAATCCTGAGCAGGTGGAATCACCTGCGACGTGGATTTGCTTCAATTCCAAAAAGATAGAGCATCTCGTGTGAGCGCACGCGAACATGACATGCTCTAAAGCAGATTATTCTGCCAGATTTTTGCAGCGGCCAGGGTAGCGTAGCAGACGGGCGGGCGCTAGTGCCGGAACAGGCCGTCTATTTGCGTTTATTGCGCTTGCCGCGTTTACCATGTTTCGTCGTCCGCCCGCGCGGGCGCGTCTTGTCGCTCTGGCGCGGTTGTCGCCAGGTTTTACCGTTTACTTCCAAGAGATCAAAAATCATGCCGCCAGTGAGCGCATTGGCTTCCGCCAGGCGCACCACTACGCGCTCGCCAATGGTGAGATGGGTGGCGCCGACGGAAAGCGTATGACGCCGTGGGTCAAAGCGCGGGCGCGCGGCGCTTAAGCTGCGTGCCGGTATCAATCCATCTGCGCCGGTCTCGTCCAGTTCAATAAAAAGGCCAAAGCGCGCCACCCCCGAGATACGGGCGGCAAAGTCAGCGCCCACCTGTGCTGCCAGATAGGAGGCCGTGTAACGATCCTTGGCGTCGCGCTCCGCCGTTACGGCGCGCCGCTCGGTTTGTGAAATATGCGTGCAAATCTCGCCAAACGCCGCTGCGCCATTCTCGGGCAAACCACCATCACCGAGGTCATACGCTGCAATCAGGGCGCGGTGAACGAGCAAATCCGCATAGCGCCGAATCGGCGAGGTGAAGTGGGCGTAGCGCTTCAGACCAAGGCCGAAATGGCCGAAATTATTTGGCAAATATTCCGCCCGCGCCAGAGAGCGCAGCACCAGTAAATTGACCAGATGCTGGTTAGGGCCGTCTGCCGCCTTGGTCAGAATTTGATTGATATTTGATGCGTTCAGTTGGCGGCTGCGCGACAGCTTGAGGCCAAGCCCGGTGAGAAATTCACGCAAGCCCTCTAGCTTGGCCGGGTCCGGCTGATCATGTACGCGGTAAACGCAGGCCGATTTTTTCTCCTCGAGCGCTTCTGCTGCCGCGACATTGGCGGCGATCATGAACTCTTCGATCAATTTGTGGCTGTCATAGCGCGGCGCTTCGGAAATTCGCTCAACGCTGCCATCAGGCGCCAACTTAACTTCCCGTTCGGGCAGTATGAGCTCCAAGGTGCCGCGCTTCTGGCGCGCCGCTACAAGCGCCGAATAGGCGCCGAATAGGGGTTTCACGACGGTTGCCATCAAGGGCTTCAGGGCGTCGTCAGGGTTGCCGTCGAGCGCTTTTTGAACCTGGCCATAATTGAGCCGGGCGGTGGATCGCATGAGGCCGCGCACAAAGCGGTGGCGGCGAATCTCGCCTTCCGCCGTGAGGTAGATATGAACCGCGAGGCAGGCGCGGTCTTCATCCGGGCGGAGCGAGCATAGGCCGTTGGAGAGTGCTTCCGGTAGCATCGGTGCGACGCGATCCGGAAAATAAACCGAATTGCCGCGCTCGCGCGCATCTTCGTCGAGGGCATCGCTGTGGCGCACATAATGGGCGACGTCAGCGATGGCGACGAGGATATGCCAGCCGCCGGGATTTTTCGGGTCGCTATCCGCCTCCGCCCAGACAGCATCGTCAAAATCACGCGCATCGACGCCATCAATGGTCACCAGCGGCAGGCCGCGCAAATCGGTGCGCTCGCCGAGCGCCACCGGGCCGGCGGCTTCTGCCTGGGCAAGGCCTGCGTCTGAAAATTCGGTTGGGATGAGGTTGGCGTGAATGGCAAGCAGGCTAATAGCGTTTGGCGCATCCAGATCGCCGAGCCGCTCCGTCACTCGGGCGCACGGCAGGCCGAGGGTGCGTCCCGGCACGATTTCAGCCAGCACCAGTTCGCCGGAGGCCGCATCGGCACAATGCTCGGGCGCCACCAGATAATCGTTGCGTGCGCGGCGGTCCGCTGGCTCAATTCTGCCGCCGCTCGCGTCACCTTTGGCGTCCCTGGTGGCGATAAAGCGACCAATTAACCGCCCGGCACCGCCATCCAGTACCCGGATTGCACTGGCTTGGTAGCTGCCGTCATCCGCCACTGTCAGCCGCGCCAACACGCGATCACCGACGCCGAGTGCGCCTTGGCTGGGGGTTTGTGGATCAATATAGATGGCCGGGATCATCCCGTACCCGTCTTCGATTTTTATCGGGCGGGCGCGTAATTCCCCATCGGAATCGATACGCTCAACTTCAACAACGCACACATTGGGCAGGGCACGCGTGGCGGGGCTGTCTGCACTGTGGTTACTGCCCGGCTTGTTGCCGAGATTCGCTTTTCGACCAGCGCCGGGTTTTCCGTCAAACACGCCTTCTTCGCGAAGTTCGCGTAAAATTTCTCGCAATTGGCTGCGCCGGTCGCCGGTGATGCCAAAAGCGTGGGCGATTTCACGCTTGCTGACACGCCCGGTACTCTCGGCGATAAAACGGCGAACTTCTTCTTTGTCGGGGAGCGGGGCAGACGCTTTGCGCCCGGGCGGCGGAGGCTTAGGAATCCTCAGTGCTTTCTACAGTGTTTGCTGGCGCCGCATCGTCACCAGCCTTGGCAGCAGGTTTTTTCTTTGCCGCAGCCTTCTTCTTCGCCGCGGGTTTCTTCTTGGCGGCTGTTTTTTTCTTCGGAGCTGCCTTTTTCTTCGGCGCCGCTTTTTTCTTGGCGCCGCCCTTCTTCTTCGCAGCCTTGGCGGCAATCATCTCGACTGCTTGCGCTAGGGTGACGTCATTTTCCTCTACGCCCTTGGGCAGGGTCGCGTTAATGCGCTTATGCTGCACATAGGGGCCATAGCGGCCCTTTTTCAGGATAACCGGCCCGCCATCTTCGGGATGTTCCCCAAGTTCGCGCAGAACGGAACCGCCGCGCTGACTGACCTCAGCCAACAGCACCACGGCCCGGTTGAGCCCGATGCTGAGAATATCGTCGTCTTTTTTCAGCGATTTGAACTTGCCGTCATGTTTGACATAGGGACCAAAGCGTCCGATTCCGGCGCTGATCATCTTGCCGCCTTCGGGATGCAAGCCAATGTCACGCGGAAGTGACAACAGTCCGAGAGCCAATTCTAGGTCAACCCGGTCCGGCATCAAATCGCGCGGCAAGGAGACGCGCCTGGGTTTCTTGCCATCTTCGCCGGTATCGCCGAGCTGGACGTAATGTCCAAAGGGTCCTTTGCGCAAGGAGACCATCACATCGTGATCGGGATGCATGCCGACTTCGCGCGGCCCGGAATCTTCATCGCCGTCGCCATTGAGCGGGCGGGTATGACGGCAATCCGGATAATTCGTGCAGCCGATAAAGGGGCCATGCTTGCCGAGCTTCAGATTGAGGCGGCCATCATCGCAGCTTGGGCAGACGCGCGGATCTTTGCCGTCATCTGAAAGCGAAAAGAGATGCGGCGCCAGCGTCTCATCAAGCACTTCAATGACCTGCTTGATCCGCAGCTCTGAAGTTTCATCGATGGCGCCTTTAAAGTCGGTCCAGAAATCGCTCAGCACCTTGTGCCAATCGAGTTGGCCATCGGAGATATTATCGAGCTTATTTTCCAGTCCGGCGGTGAAATCATATTCCACGTAGCGGCCGAAATAATTCTCGAGAAAGACGGTCACAATGCGGCCGCGGTCCTCCGGCACGAAGCGCCGGCGATCGATACGGACATAATTACGGTCCTGCAGTACTGAAATTATCGAGGCATAGGTCGACGGTCGGCCAATACCAAGCCGTTCCAACTCTTTCACCAGGCTGGCTTCGGAAAAGCGCGGCAGCGGCTCGGTAAAATGCTGGTCGGGCGATACAGTCGCGAGCGCGAGCGTTTGGCCCTTCTCCACCTTCGGTAGGCGGCGGTCGCCATCCTCGCCGCTCGGCTCATCGCGACCTTCCTGATAAAGCCGGAGGAAGCCGTCAAAGGCGATCACCGAGCCGGTTGCACGCAAGGTATGCGCACCGTCAACCGGCTTGATGACAATGGCGGTCTGATCGATTTGCGCGCTCTCCATCTGGCTCGCGAGAGTACGCTTCCAAATCAATTCATAGAGCCGCGCCTGATCGTCCGTCAGAAGATTGCGAACTTTGGCCGGCAGGCGGCTGAGATCGGTCGGGCGGATGGCCTCATGCGCTTCCTGGGCATTCTTGGCCTGGTTGCGATAGGCGCGCGGCTCATCCGGCACATAGGCTTTGCCATATTCAGAGCCAATGGTCGAACGCGCCTGAACCACGGCTTCAGCCGCAATATGTACGCCGTCCGTACGCATATAGGTAATCAGGCCGACATGTTCGCCGTCAATCTCGCGGCCTTCATAAAGCTGTTGGGCCACGCCCATGGTCTGGCGCGCCGTGAAGGAGAGCTTGCGTGATGCTTCCTGTTGTAAGGTCGAGGTGGTGAAGGGCGGTGACGGATTGCGCCGTGTGCGCTTGGCTTCAATATTCTCGACGCTATGCTCACCGGCCTGGATTCGGTCGCGTGCGGCATGCGCCTTGGCTTCATCGTTCAGGTCGAATTTATCCAGCCGTTTGCCATCGAGATGGGTCAGGCGGGCTTCGATATCCTTGCCGTCAGCAGTTTTCAGCTTGGCCGAGACGGTCCAATATTCGCGCGGCACAAAAGCTTCGATCGCCGCTTCGCGCTCACAAATCAGGCGGAGCGCAACCGATTGCACCCGTCCGGCGGAGCGCGATCCCGGCAGTTTGCGCCACAGGATCGGCGACAGCGTGAAGCCGACCAAATAATCCAGCGCGCGGCGTGCGCGGTAGGCGTCGATCAAATCATCATCAAGGGCGCGCGGGTTGTCCATGGCGCTGAGCACGGCGGTTTTGGTGATTTCGGTAAATACCACCCGCTCAACGGCGATGCCGTTCAGCAGATTGCGCTCCCTGAGCTCATCCATGACATGCCAGGAGATCGCCTCGCCTTCGCGGTCCGGATCAGTGGCGAGGTAGAGATGGTCGGATTTCTTCAGCGCCTGGCCGATGGCGCGGATATTTTTTTCGGCGCCGTCGGAAACGGCCCAGATCATCTCAAAATTATTATCAGGGCGAACGGAACCGTCCTTGGGCGGGAGGTCCCGTACATGGCCATAAGAAGCCAGGACAACGAAGTCTGGGCCCAAATATTTGTTAATGGTCGATGCCTTTGCGGGCGATTCGACGACGACGACATTCATGAGGCTATTTATCTCGAACCGGGATCAGTGCGAATTATCACACTGATTCTATTAACGAAACCTGACTTCCTGCATGGCGTTCCAAACAGCCCGCCAGCTCAAGTTCCAACAAGATGGTGAGTAGCAGGGCGGGTGTCAACCTGCTCTAACGCATCAATTCGTCAATTGGAGCCGGACTCGGGCCGAGCAGTTCAATTAGCTGGGGCCGGGCCGCCGCCAGTTCAGATTCGCCGACCGGGGTCATTTCCGGGGCGCCAAATTCAGTGTCGGACCGCTCTTTTAGTGCCGGTGGCGGTGTTTGTGTCAGGGCTTCGATAATGTCTTCGGCGCCTTGAATTAATGTTGCGCCATCGCGAATCAGGCCGTTCGTGCCACGGCTGCGCGGATCGAGCGGCGAGCCCGGCACGGCAAACACTTCACGGCCTTGCTCACTGGCGAGTCGGGCGGTGATCAAAGAGCCGGAGCGCGGCGCCGCTTCAACCACAACGATGCCGCGCGCCATGCCGGAAATGATCCGGTTGTGGCGCGGAAAATGGCGCGCCTGGGGCACGGTGCCGAGCGGTGGTTCGGCGATCACCACGCCGCGCTCGATTATATCTTCCTAGAGGTTGGCATTCTGCTTTGGATACACCCCATCCACACCGCCGCCCATAACCGCCAGGGCACCGCTCTCCAGGGATCCCTGATGGGCTGCCGTATCGATGCCGCGCGCCATGCCTGAGGCGAGAGCAAATCCGGCAGCACCCAGCTCGGTCACCAAATGTTTCGCGAATCGGATGCCGTTGGCCGAGGCGTTGCGTGCCCCAACAATGGCGACAATGTCGTTTTCCAGGAGGTGGCCGTGGCCGCGATTGGCGATTAACGACGGCGGATCGGCAACGGCGGCGAGCGCCGGCGGAGAGCCGGGTTCATGGCAGGCAATGAGGCGCCCGCCGATTTTGGCTAAATCAGCAATTTCACGCTCTGCACCGGTCTTGGAGAAAAGCTTGATGTTGCGTGTACGGCCACCGTCGCGCGCCAGGGCCGGCAGTGCTTCAAGCGCTTGCCCGGCGCTGCCACAGCGCTCGAGCAACGCTAAAAATGTAACGGGGCCTACATTTTTGCTGCGCGACAAGCGAAGCCAGTCAACGCGCTCATTGTCGGTTAGGGTCTTTGTCTCAACCATTAATAGAAATTTATCAAAAGCAGTCAATTCATCAACTGTTTTATGAGGTTGTCTTCTTCGCCCCGATCTTTGGTTCCTGCCCGCTCAGCAGTCGGCGGATATTGGCGTGGTGCTTGAAGATGACGATAATGGCCAGTAATCCGGCCAATTCGGCCAGTTGGCGGCCGCTCAACAGATAGGCAAAGACGGGTGCTGAAACGAGCGCGATAAGCGCTGCCAGAGAGGAAAAGCGGAACAGCACCGCGGCGGCGAGCCACATAGCCAGCGCGATCAGGCCAAGCCGCCAATCGAGGCCAAGCAGCACGCCCAGGCTGGTCGCAACACCCTTGCCGCCCCGAAACAACAACCAGACCGGCGCCACATGGCCGATCACTGCGCCCGCGCCGGCGGTCAGCGCAACGTCGGGGCCGTAGAGTGCGCCGAGCAGGACCGCCCCCGCACCCTTGCCGCCGTCAAGCAGCAGGGTCGCGGCAGCGAGCGGCTTGTTGCCGGTGCGTAAAACATTGGTAGCGCCAATATTACCGGATCCAATATTGCGGATATCGCCATGGCCGAAGAGGCGGGCCAGTATCAGCCCGACCGGAATAGAGCCCAACAGATAAGCGGCGCCCAGGGCAATGGCATAATAGGGCCAGGAATACGCCCAACTGATGGGGTCCGGCATGATTAGTTGTCGGCGGTGAAAAGCGTGCGCCCGTCGACAATTGTTCTGAGGGCGCGGCCTTGCACCGGGCGACCGTTAAAGGGAGAATTTTTCGACATGCTTCGGAATTTAGCTGTTTCCACGACCCACGGTTTGTCGAGATCAAACAGCAGCAGATCGGCCGGCGCACCCTTGCGCAGGCGTCCGACCGGCAGCTTCAACAAATCTGCCGGCGCCACGGTTAAGCGGCGGAGCACATCAAGAAGCGGCATATGGCCGCGATGATAGAGCTCGAGCGAGAGCGGCAGCAGAGTTTCCAGGCCGACGATACCGTTGGCAGCATGGGCCATGGGCAAGCGCTTGCTCTCTTGATCATGCGGTGCGTGATCGGTGGCGATGGCATCGATGGTGCCGTCTTTCAGCCCTTCGACGATGGCTTCGCGGTTGGCATCACTACGGAGCGGCGGTGCCATTTTTGCGAAGGTGCGGTAATCGCCGACATCATGATCCGTGAGGGAAAAATGATGCGGCGCCGCTTCGCAGGTGACGCGTAGGCCTCGCGCCTTGGCCCGGCGTACACAGTCGACCGCATCTTTGGTTGAGATATGCGCCACGTGATAGCGCCCCTCGGTCAGTTCAACCAGGCGTATATCGCGCTCGACGATGACCGTCTCCGAAATCTCCGGAATGCCGTCTAGACCGAGGCGGGTGGCCACTTCGCCCTCGGCCATACAGCCGCAGCTGGAAAGCGAAAGGTCTTCGGCATGTTGGCTGATTAAGAGATCGAAGGTCTTGGCGTAACTGAGCGCGCGGCGCATCACCTGGCTGTTGGCGATGGGTAGTCCGTCGTCGGTAAAGGCCACTGCGCCGGCTTCGGCGAGCATGCCAAATTCGGTGATTTGCTTGCCGCCAAGGCCTTTGGTTGCGGCGGCAAAGGGAAAGACTTTGGCACCCTTGGCCTCGCGCGCGCGGCGATGGATAAATTCGATCAGGCCGACATTGTCGATCACCGGGTCAGTATTAGGCATGCTGCAAATGCTGGTAACGCCGCCAGCCAGGGCCGAGAGCCCGCCGCTGGCGATCGTCTCTTTATGCTCGTGACCGGGCTCGCGCAGGTGCACATGCATATCGACCAGCCCTGGTGCCAGGCAGTGCCCGCCGCAATCCACCGTTTCAATGCCCTCCGGCACGCCATCGGCGAACAGGTTGGCGTCGAGATCGGTGATAAACGCGCCTTCGGTAAGGAGCGCGCCCGGCGTGTCGAGCCCGCTTTCAGGGTCGAGCAGGCGGGCATTTATATAGGCGGTGCGGGATTTAGTCATGGCATTACGGGCTCGCGTCCGAGGAGATCAAGACAGGCCTGGCGTACGGCCAGGCCGAGCTCAACCTGGATCAGGATGGCGCTTCGGGTGATATCGTCGGCGACGATACTGTCGATTTCTACGCCCCGGTTCATGGGCCCGGGGTGGAGGATCAGCGCATCCGGCTTGGCTACCGAGAGCTTGGCCTCATCGAGGCCGAAATAGCGGAAATATTCCCGTGTCGACGGCACAAATGTGCCTTGCATACGCTCCGCCTGGAGGCGCAGCATCATAATAATGTCGCAATCTTTCAGGCCTTCGCGCATATCGTGGAAAACTTCAGCGCCGAGCCGTTCAATGGCCGGCGGCACCAGGGTCGGTGGCGCTACCAGACGGACCTGAGAGCCCATCATGGTAAGGAGAAGAATGTTCGAGCGCGCCACCCGGCTGTGCAGGATATCGCCGCAGATCGTTATCCTCAGGCCGTCAAGGCGGCCTTTGTTTTGCCGGATTGTGAGGGCGTCCAGCAGCGCCTGGGTCGGATGTTCATGGCTGCCGTCGCCGGCATTGATAACGGCGCAATTAACGTGATTGGCCAAAAGCCGCACGGCGCCGGCATCGGGGTGGCGGACAACGATCACGTCGGGATGCATAGCGTTCAACGTCATCGCCGTGTCGATCAGGGTTTCGCCCTTTTTGATCGCCGATGAGGCAACGGAAATGTTGATCACGTCGGCGCCGAGGCGCTTGCCGGCAAGCTCGAATGAGGTGCGAGTGCGGGTTGAGGTTTCGAAAAACAATAAAATCAGCGTGCGCCCGCGCAGCACGTCGGATTTTTTCTGAGCGTTGCGATTGAGCGCAACATAGGATTCTGAAAGGTCGAGAATCGTATTTACCTCGTCAGGAGATAAACCTTCGATCCCGAGGATGTCACGCTCGGCAAGCGCTTTGGATCGTGACTGAGACTGCATAAAAAATGACTCATAAGGCTCTGGGCTTAGCTCGGCAAGGCGCGCTTCGCCATGTTGGCCAAGGGTCTCTTATCATGGGCGAATTTGGCGCCGGTAGGAATTTCCGCCGGGTACTCGGAGAGCGTTTGGGGTGCGAATCGATGGCTGCGATGTTTCGGCACTGGACGGAATGGCTGCGATAACCGATGTTTCGCGGGCTATGAACACGCACCCCACTTCCCCAACCCTGCCCGCAGGCGGCTTGATGGCTGTTCATGCCATCACCCTGTTGGCCAATTTGATGGTCTCCACATCATTCCCGGTGGGCAAGGAGATCGCCCACGCCATGGAGCCGGGCGTGCTGATGTTGCTGCGTTTTGCACTGGCGGCATTGATCATGGGTGTATTTGTCTATTTTCGCCATGGTCTGGCATGGCCCGGTACGCGCGCTTTGTTGCGCTATGCGCTGATTGCCTCGACCGTGGTTATCTTCTTTTGGTGCATGTTCGAGGCGCTGCGTTACACCAGTGCCCTCAATACCAGCGCGCTGTTCACAACGGTTCCCGTGCTGTCCGCCATGATCGCTTTCTTTTTGGTTGGCGAGCGTCTTGGGCGCTACCGCTTCGCCGCCCTGGCGCTGGGTTTGATCGGCGCGCTTTGGATCATTTTTCGCGGCGATCCGGAGCGCCTAATTGCGCTCGATGTAAACAAGGGCGATTGGATCTTTCTCGCCGGCTGCGTGGCCTTCGGCTTTTACGGCGTGATGATCAAGAGCTTTCATCGAGGCGAGCCCACTGCCGTCATGTCATTCTGGATTTTGCTGTTCAGCGCCATATTTTATCTCATCATTGCGGCCAAGGATCTGGCTGCCACGCCATGGCTCGAAACGGAGCTATTCGTTTATGGTGGCATTGTCTATCTCGCCGTGGTCAGCACCGTCATATCGTTTTTCTTTTTTCAATATGCCACACCGCATATCGGGCCAACGCGGGTGCTGGCCTATACCTATTTCATTCCCGCCTTTGTGCTGCTGGTGGATTGGGTCATTGGCCGTGGATTGCCGCCGCTGATGACGCTTCCCGGTATCGCCATTGTCTTGATTGCCAGCCTGATAATTCAGCGCGGCGTGATTAATATGGGCTCGAAATAGTGAGCTCTGGACGGCCCAGCATTGCGTTGTCGCATGCGCTTGCGATCCTGGCGATGTTCATTATTTCGACGATTTTCAGCGTCGGTGACGAGATAGCGGACAGCCTGCCGGCCAGCGTGTTGATGGCGTTGCGCTTTGGCCTGGCAGCGTTGATGTTCGCGCCCTATGCATTGTGGCGCTATGGCTTGGAGGGGCTGGGAGTTGCCGGCCTCTGGCGCTACGGCATTCTGGCTTTTCTTTCGACCGTGTTTTTCTGGTCCATGTTCGAAGGGCTGAAATATACCGATTCCCTCAATGCTAGCGCTATTTCCACGACAATCCCCGGGTTTACCGCCCTCTACACGGCAATTTTGATGCGTGAGCGCCTCGGGCGCTACCGTTTGGCGGCGCTGTTTCTTGGTCTAGCTGGCACCCTTTGGGTGGTGTTTCGCGGCGATCCGGAGCGGCTGATGGCGCTTGAATTGAACAAGGGCGATGCGCTCTTTTTCGTCGGCTGTATCTCCATGGGCCTTTATGCCACCCTGATCCCCAAGCTGCACCGGGGCGAGCCGGTGCCGGTGATGAGTTTTTGGATCACGGTATTGGTCGCGCTCATGTTCATCGTCATTGCCAATGTCGAGCTTGTTGAGGTCGAATGGGGAGCAGTTGAGACCAGCGTTTGGGGCGCAGTGTTCTGGCTTGCCGTCGGCCCCACCATCCTCACATTCTTCCTCATTCAATCGACGTCACTGACCATTGGTTCCACGCGCGTACAGTCTTATTCCTATCTCATTCCGGCCTTTGTGTTGGTGCTCGATTGGCTGATGGGCCGCGGCCTGCCGACAGCCATGACTTTACCGGGCATCTTCACGGTGCTGCTCGCAACTTTCGTGATTCAGCGCGGCGTTCTCGTTGCCGTAAAGGCTCCGAACGCGGCAACCAGCTAATTCTTCTTAGTCGCCAGATAATCGAGCGCGCCTTGCAGGATGTAGGTCGCGGCGAGCTTGTCGACTACCTCGGCACGGCGGCGGCGCGAGAGGTCGGCTTCGATCAGCGTGCGTTCCACCGCTGCCGTGGACAGGCGCTCATCCCATAGCGCCACCGGCACCTTCAGGCGCTCTGTTAGATTTTCCGCGAATTGTCGCGCCGATTGGGCGCTGGGGCCGATCGTACCGTCCATATTGAGCGGCAGGCCGACGACAATGCCGCAAACCTCCTGCGCTTTCATGAAGTTTTCAAGATGGGTCGCGAAATCGGTGAATTTGCTGCGCTTGATGCCTTCAGCCGGGCTCGCCACCATGCGCATAACATCGGAGAGCGCGAGGCCGACAGTCTTGCTGCCAGGGTCGATGCCGACCAGACGACGCATCGGCGGCAGCACGGCATTGAAGGTATCTAGGGATAAAAGGGTCATATTGCGGTTCACTTGGCTCGGTGTTACTTTCGCCGCCTTCCGCGCGCCCAAGGGGTTGAAATGCTTGAAGTTACGGGCGGAGCGGCAGCCTAATTTTTGCAATATTATACCAATGGGCAATCTGACACATGGCAATTGATAAGGCCACCGTGCTGCACATCGCCAAGCTTGCACGTATCGAAGTTGCGGACGAGGCCACCGATGGTCTCGCCAAAGAGCTGAACGTCATCATGGACTGGGTGGAGCAGCTTTCGGAAGTTGACACCGATGGGGTCGAGCCGATGACCAGCGTCGTTGATATCACCCTGCCGCTGCGCACAGATGAGGTGCATGCGGCGGTGCAGCGCGATGAATTGCTGAGCAATGCACCGAATACCGATAACGGGTTTTTTGTCGTGCCGAAGGTGGTGGAATGAGCGCCCTGACCGCGTTGACCCTTACCAGCGCGCGCGCCGCACTCGATAAGCGCGAATTTTCCGCGCGCGAGCTGACGGATGCGCATATCGAGGCCGCCGAGGCGGCGCGCCCGTTAAATGCCCTGGTGGCTGAGACCTTCGATCTGGCGCGCGAGCGGGCCGATGCAGCGGATAAGCGCCTGACGGCGGGGGAGGGCGGCTTGCTCGAAGGCATGCCGCTCGCGATCAAGGACCTCTACTGCACCAAGGGCGTTCACTCGGCCGCCTGCTCGCATATTTTGGATGGCTTTAAGCCCACTTACGAATCCACCGTAACCGCTAATCTCTGGCGCGAAGGGGCGGTGATGATGGGCAAGGCCAACATGGATGAGTTCGCCATGGGCTCAGCCAATGTGACCAGCTATTACGGCAATGTGATCAATCCCTGGCAGCGCCAAGGCGATAACAAGCCGCTGGTGCCGGGTGGCTCTTCCGGCGGCTCGGCTGCTGCCGTGGCAGCGCGCATTGCGTTGGCTGCGACCGGTACCGATACCGGCGGCTCGATCCGCCAACCGGCGGCTTTTTGCGGCCTGGTTGGTCTCAAGCCAACCTATGGCCGCTGCTCACGCTGGGGCATTATTGCTTTTGCTTCGTCGCTCGATCAGGCCGGGCCGCTGACGCGCAGCGTCGAGGATGCCGCCTTGATGTTGCAGGTCATGGCCGGCCATGACGCCAAGGATTCAACTTCCGTAAATACACCGGTGCCGGATTACCGCGCTGAGCTCAACGGCGACGTGCAGGGCCTTCGTGTCGGTGTGCCGGCGGAATATCGCCTGGATGACATGCCCGAGGAAATTGAGGCGCTGTGGCGCCGTGGCATCGATTGGTACAAGGATGCGGGCGCCGAGATCGTCGATATTTCCCTGCCGCACACCAAATATTCGTTGCCGACCTATTACATCGTGGCGCCGGCGGAATGCTCTTCCAATCTGGCGCGCTATGACGGTGTGCGCTACGGCCTACGCGAGGCCGATGATGATCTGACCCATATGTATGAGCGCTCCCGGGCCAAGGGCTTTGGGCCGGAAGTGCAGCGCCGTATCATGATCGGCACCTATGTGCTCTCCGCCGGATATTACGACGCCTATTATTTGAAAGCGCAAAAGCTGCGCACCTTGATTGCGCGCGATTTTAGCCAAGCGTTCGAGAAGGTTGATGTGGTGTTGACCCCGACGGCGCCCTCGGCGGCCTTCGCCATCGGCGAGAAGATGGACGACCCGATTGCCATGTATCTGAATGACGTCTTCACCGTGCCGGCGAGCATGGCCGGCCTGCCCGGTATTTCAGTGCCGGCGGGTCTCAGTTCTGAGGGCCTGCCGCTCGGCCTGCAATTGCTTGGCCAGCCGTTTGATGAAGCGCGCCTGTTAAATGCAGCGCGCTTTATGGAGATCGCGGCGGAATTCACAGCCACGCCCAGTGGGCTGGGTGGGGGTACGTCATGAGCAACTACCGCATTGAAGGGCGAAGCGGCGATTGGGAAGTGGTCATCGGCCTCGAAATCCACGCCCAGGTGAGCTCCAAGGCCAAGCTGTTCTCTTCGGCGCCAACCGAATATGGCGCGGAGGCCAATACTCAGGTGTCGCTGGTCGATGCGGCCATGCCCGGCATGCTGCCGGTGGTCAATCAGGAATGCGTCAAACAGGCGGTGCGTACCGGCCTCGCATTGGGTGCGCAGATCAATCTCTATTCGGTTTTTGATCGCAAGAATTATTTCTATCCGGATTTGCCGCCGGGTTATCAAATCTCCCAATTCAGCCAGCCGATTGTCGGCGAGGGTAAAATTGAGATTACCCCTGAAAATGGCGAGACCTGCGAGATTGGCATCACCCGCCTTCACTTGGAGATGGATGCCGGCAAGAGCATCCACGATATGCGCCCCGATGCCACCTTCGTTGATCTCAATCGCTCCGGCGTGGCGCTGATGGAAATCGTCTCCGAGCCCGATATCCGCTCACCCGAAGAAGCCGGCGCCTATATTCGCAAGATCCGCTCGATCGTGCGCTATATCGGCAGTTGCGACGGCAATATGGAAGAGGGCAGCCTGCGTTGCGACGTCAATGTCTCGGTGCGCAAACCCGGTGATCCGCTCGGCACGCGCTGCGAAATCAAGAATGTCAATTCGGTGCGCTTTGTTATGAAGGCGCTCGAATATGAAGCCGAGCGCCAGGTCGAAATTTTGGAAGACGGCGGCGAGGTTGCTCTGGAAACGCGCTTGTTCGATGCCAACCAGGGCGTGACGCGTACCATGCGCTCCAAGGAAGAGGCGCATGATTATCGCTATTTTCCCGATCCGGATTTGTTGCCGCTCAAATTGGATGCAGCTTGGGTTGAGGAGCTGCGCGTTGAGCTGCCCGAATTGCCGGACGCCAAGAAGCAGCGCTTCATGACCGATTTCGGCCTCAGCGCTGATGACGCCGGTGTGCTCACCAGCGAGCGCGAAATCGCCGAATATTTTGAGCAGGTGGCCGAGGGCCGAGACGGTAAGCTGGTCGCCAATTGGGTCACCGGTGAGCTGTTCGGTGCGATGAATACCGCCGGCCTGGAAATCTCCGCTTCACCCGTTAGCGCTGGCCAACTGGGTGGCCTAGTGGACCGTGTGGCAGACAAGACCCTGTCGCGCCGGATCGCCAAGGAAGTGTTCGAGATCATGCTCGAAAGCGGCCAGGATGCCGGCGCCATCATTGAAGAGCGCGGCCTCAAGCAGGTCAGCGATTCTGGCGCCATCGATGCTGTGGTCGATCAGGTGATCGCTGATAATCCGGACAAAGTAGCCGAATATAAAGGCGGCAAGGAGCAGTTGATCGGCTGGTTCGTCGGTCAGGTGATGAAAGCCAGTCAAGGCAAGGCTAATCCACAAATGGCCAATGAAGCCTTGAAGAAAAAGCTCGATAATTAAGCCGGGGAGGCAGCGCAATGTTGGAACGCATCACACCACCCTTTACAGAGGCAAGCGCGCGCCAATCGGTGCAGAACGCAGAAGACGCGTGGAACCGGCGGGTGGCCGATGACATTCCCGGCGATTACACGGTAGATACCAAATGGCGTTACAAGGACGTATTCCTCGAAGGGCGGGACAATATCGTGCCGTTTCTCGATGCACGCTGGCCACTGCAACAGGAATATCGCCTGAAGAAAGAACTTTGGTCTTTTGGCGATACACGCATCTCGGTGCGCTTTGTCAGCGAATGGCGCCACCGGGATAGCGGCCAATGGTACCGCACCTTCGGCAACGAGCATTGGGAGTTCGCCGAAGACGGCCTGATGTCGGTGCAGGACATTTCGGCCAATGATATGGAAATCAAAAAGAGCGAACGCACGCTCTAATTTTCGAAGGCGTAATATTTCGCCCTTATAATTATGGCACCCCCGGAATGCTTCGTGCACTCCGGCAAGGGCGACCGCCCGGCGCTTGAGGGATCAAACCAAAGAGACCGGATGCCCCCCCGCCCGGCGCCTGAGGGCCGACAAAAAACAAGTCCACGCTCTAATTCTTAATGGCGCCGAAGGTAAAGCCGCGACTCAGATGGGGCTGAAGAAAAAAGCCGAGGATGACGAGCGGCGGCAGGGCGAGGACGGCGAGCGCGCTTTGTACATGCGGGCTGTATACTTTGTTGACGAGCTGAACCGGAATGGTGACCCAGCGTCCGGAACTCAGCGCCAACGCCAAAGCCCCTTCACCCCAACAAAGAATAAAGACGAATAGGAAGGTTGCCGCGAGGCCGCTCCGGATGAGTGGCGTGGTGACGAAGAGATGGCTTTGCCAACGCGACATGCCGTCTATCATCGCCGCCTCCTCGAGCTCCACCGGTACCTGGTCGATAAAGCTTTTCAGCATCAAAGTGGCAATCGGCGCGGTATAGGCGGCGTAGACCAGGATCAATCCGGAATAGGGGTCGTTAACGCCAAGGTTGGTGATAACGGCAGCAATCGGAATGGCAATGACCATGGGCGGCGCGGCGCGGAACGACAGAATAAACATCAAACTCCGTTGTCCGCCGACGCGGTGCCGCGAGATAGAGAAAGCCGCCATAAGACCGACGCTGACGGAGAGGCATGTGGCCGAGGTCGCGATGACGCCGGACGTAAGAATGGCGCGCCAAGATGAGCTCTTCGGGAATCCCTCCGGGTCGATATATGGGTAAAAGACATTGCGGTAATTCTCCAGCGTCGGCCAAACCGGTAGCCACTGGATCGGAAGGAGAAAAAATTCCAACAGCGGTTTAAAACTGGTTGAGAGCAACCAGAGTAGCGGCAGGAGAGCGAAGACAAGCGCTGCCAGCAGAGCCAGTCGTTGGCCAAGGTTCAATTTGTGTTGCCGTGCCATGGTCGACATTATGCACGATGTTCCGGCCATGTCCGGTCACGAATTGAAGAGGTGAACATGCTGCCTGATCTGCGCCCGCAATGGCGGAGTTTGGATTTCGCCGCCCTATTTAAAGGCGGCGCGGCCTTCATCAATAGGGATTCACCAATTTCGATACTCGATCCGGAAGGCGTGCTGCGCCATGAGGATATCTGGCGCGGTGCGCGTGAGCAGGGCGGCTCGCTGCATAATATTCTCCGCCTTGCCGCTGCGTGTCGCAGCAAACAGATGCCGTTTCTCTGGCGGCGTTACGACCGCTTTATCGACGAGAGTCAGCCGGTGACGACAATGGATGCGGCGCAGTACGGCCACTGGAACAAGGAATATGAAGGAGACGAAGCGCGTAAAGCCTGGGAGGCCGATCTCGTGCCGGAGGTGAAGGAGATCATGGCGGCGGATGATACCACGCTGGTCTATCCCGCTTGGAGCATCTTCAGTGGTACGCCGATTGATCGCTGGCTTGCCCAGTGGGGCGCGCGCACGCTGATCATTTCCGGCTATCACACCGATTGGTGCGTCGAGATGGCGGTCCGGAGTGCCCGCGACATGGGCTATATGTCGGTCGTCATTGGTGACGCCTGTGGCACCACCCAGTCGCTGCATGACCAAACTCTGGCGCAGATCAACGATTGCTACGCGCCGGTTATTTCCACCAGCATGGCGATTGAGGCGCTGGCGTAGGGCGAGGGGCGGGATAATCAGCGCTCTTAGATGGCTATTGCCGAAGTGAGGATTGGCACGCTAACGAACCCGAAGCGGCCTTCTTTGGCGGCGTCTTCCAACTGTTGGAACCAGCGCCATGCGTCGTCCTCGGCGATGCCTTGGCCGATGGCAAATACGACAATGATTTTGGCCGCCCACAGAGCATAGGCGTTGTCATTCAGAGCCCCGTTGAAAAAAAGCGAGGGATTCGCGCCGAATGCCGCCGAACCCATGCGCCTCTAATTTGGACGGCAACTCCAACGGCAGCATTTGATGCGGACAATGGGCGCAAAACGCGTCGAGCATCTGCTCGTTCAATGCCAGCTCAGCTCCATGGTAACGAAAGTGATCCCACAGGACCGATATCAACGCGACTCTCGCCCCGGGCTTCAGAACCCGCCTCATCTCGCCAAGCGCGGCGCCCATATCGGCGATATATTCGAGCGTATTGATCGAGGCAATTCCGTTGAAAGTGGCATCGCCGATATCCAAGCCGGTGGCGTCGCCCTCGACAAACGCCGCCGCGGGCAGGTCTGCGCATGCTGTTCGGGCAACGGCTAATTGTTCGGCGCTGACATCGATGCCTACCGCGCGACCGCCCTCACCCACCGCCAACGCAAGTTCGCGAACAAGGAGGCCGCTACCGCAGCCGACATCCAGCAGGGCCTGCCCGGCTTTGATTGACAGGGCATCGATAACAGCATGTCGCCGCGCGATGCCCTCCAGGCCTTCCGCTACCCGGCGTTGCCACAATCCGATATTGCCGGAGAAATCCATGTAATCGCCCTCTTTCAATGATTAAGAGTCGCGTTTCTTGACTTGAAGCAGACTAACTCAGGTGGCCCAATTTGGCGTAGACGAGGCAGCCTGATTCGGACTTCGCCCCCAGCAACCTTTCTTGTAGCGGCCATTTTGGTCTTCCAGCCCGCCTTCGAGAACAAATAATTCTTCGCCGCCGGGATGGGTGTGTTCGGGAACTTCGCAGTCGGGCGCCATGCGATATAGGCTGATTTGTTCGGCGTCGTGATCGCTTTCATAGAGGATCAATTGTGTGTTGCCGGCAATGCCGGTTTCCCGCCATGGCGCGCTGAGTGTGTCGACACATATATGCTTGCGTTCGGTGCCCGGATATTGCCGGAGCTTGACGAGCAACAAGCAACCGCCTTTGGAGTAGGGCATATGGCGCGTGCCGTCCGGATTGAGCACAAAGGTCCCTTTGGGAAAGTCGCCATATTCATCGCTGAGGGTGCCGTCGAGCACGAGAATTTCCTCGCCTTCCTGATGCCCGTGTTCGGGAAATTGCGCGCCCGGATCAAATCTCACCAATGAGGTCACGCGTCCTGATTCAGCGGGGCCGGATAGTTCCAGCCGTTTGCGCCATATACCGGGCGTCGGGCTTTGCTGCCATTCCATTGCGCCTGTATCGCACACCGCGCGTTGACTAATATCCGCGTTGAGTTGCTGCGCTGTCATCTTTCTTCCCCTCATTCACCTCTGCGTGAGATGCGTCCTTTGTTGCGGCAATGCCCCCACGAATGGGATAGCTTGCCAAGCGGGCGGTGGCGCGCCATTCTGCCGCCGCGCCGGGGAGGATAAATGCATGATCGATCTTTATTATTGGCCGACGCCAAACGGCTGGAAAGTCACCATTCTTTTTGAAGAGTTGGGGCTGGATTACAATATCGTGCCGGTCAATATCCGAGAGGGCGATCAGTTCGCGCCCGATTTCCTTAAAATCGCACCCAACAATCGCATGCCGGCGGTGGTTGATTCGGACGGTGTGGATGGCGAGCCGCTGTCGATTTTCGAATCCGGCGCGATCCTACTGCACTACGGCGAGAAGCACGGAAAATTTATCCCATTGGACGAACGCGGCCGCGCCGAAGTGCTGCAATGGCTGTTCTTCCAGATGGGCAATGTCGGGCCGATGCTCGGCCAGTGCCACCACTTTCGCAATTATGCGGTGGAGAAGCTGGAATATGCCGTCGAGCGCTACACCAATGAGACGACGCGGCTTTACCGTGTGGTCAACAGGCGCCTGGCCAACCGGGAATTTGTCGCCGGTGGTTATTCCATTGCCGATATGGCGATCTTTCCGTGGATGCGCCTGTGGCGCCATCAGGGCCAGGATATTGCCGAGCTTCCCCATCTCAAAAAGTGGCTTGAACGCATGTATGCACGCCCGGCAGTGGTGCGCGGCATAGAGGTGATGAAGGACGAGCGCTCAAGGAAAACAGAATTCACCGACGAGCAGCGCTCGATCATGTTTGGCGACAAACAATTCTCGGCGCGCTGAGCAACAACAGGAGCGGAACAACAGCAATGATCGATCTCTATTATTGGCCAACACCCAATGGCTGGAAGGTCACCATCTTGCTCGAAGAGCTTGGCCTGGATTACAAAGCGATTCCGATTGATATCCTGAACGGTGATCAATTCTCAGCCGAATTTATCGCGCTCAACCCGAACAGCAAAATTCCGGTGTTGGTCGATCCCGATGGGCCGGACGGTGCGCCGGTCACGTTGTTCGAATCCGGCGCCATCATGCTTTATCTCGCCGAGAAGACGGGGCGCTTCTTCGCCGATACCACGCGCGGCAAATATGAAGTGCTGCAATGGCTGATGTTTCAAATGGGCGGCGTCGGGCCGTTTTTTGGCCAAGCCAATCATTTCAATCGCTACGCGCCTGAGCAGGTGGCCTACGCCATCGAGCGCTACAATAAGGAAGTGGCGCGCCTGCTTGGCGTCATGGATAAACAGATGGTGGAGCAGGATTGGATCGCCGGCGATTATTCCATCGCCGATATGGCGATCTTTGGCTGGACCCGGGATTACGCCAAAGAGCCGGAAGTTCTCACGCCCTTTCCTAACGTCGCCGATTGGTTTGCCCGCATGAACGCGCGTCCGGCAGTGGTGCGCGGGCTTGCCGTGCTGGCTGAGATCCGCAAAGCGCCGTCCGAATTCGACGACAAGGCGCGGGCAGTGATGTTTGGTGAAGGGGCGGACGCCTTGAAGGAGAGCAAAACATGAAAATTCTTATGCCGGATGCGCAATTTCCGGGCGCACCCGATGTCGAGCAAGAGGCGCTCGGCGCGGACGCTGAGATCGAGCTTTACCGCGGCGTGCGGGCGGATGAAATTTCCGATGCTTCATGGGCCGATTGCGATGCAATTTTGGTTTGGCAGGATATCGCGGTAGACCCGGCGCTCGCCGCCAAGCTCGATAAGTGCAAGATCATCGTCCGCTGCGGCATTGGCTATGACCGCATGAACCTCGAGGCGACCGGCGCGCGCGGCATTCCGGTGTGCAACGTGCCGACCTATGATTTCACCGATGTGATGAGCTCGACCCTCGCCATGTCGCTCGCCCTGATGCGCGGATTATTTACCTATGACCGCTTTCTCAAGCCCGATTTTGCGGCGGGCTGGAAGTGGGGCGTTGCGCCCGAGATGCGCCGCGTTCGTGATCAGAATTTTGCCGTCATCGGCTGTGGGCGGATTGGCACCGGCGTGTTGCTGCGCGCCCAGGGCTTTGGTATGACGCCCGGTTACTATGATCCCTACCTTCCCACCGGGCATAATAATTCGCTCGGTGTGCAGCGCTTTGACAGCCTGGAAGACGTGCTCGCCTGGGCCGATGTGGTGAGCATCCACACGCCGCTCAATGACGAGACCCGGAATATGATCAACCGCGAGACCATCGGCTTGATGAAGCCCGGCACCATCTTCGTCAATTGTGCGCGCGGTGGCCTGGTGGATCTCGACGGCCTGGAATGGGGTTTGCGCGATGGCCCGCTCGCCGCCGCCGCACTTGATGTGTTCCCCGAAGAACCGCCGGCGAGCCATCCGCTCCTGACAGCCTGGCTGAACGAAGATGAATGGCTGCGTGGCCGGCTCTGCATCACGCCCCATTGCTCGTTTTATTCCGAGGCGACTTTCGCCGAAATCCGCCACGGCGCGGCAGCGACGGCAGCTGCCTATTTGCGTGATGGCAGTCTGATCAATTGTGTCAATGAGGCCCATTTGCCCGCGAATCAAGAGGGTTAGAAAATGAGCGACAAGAAACTCGATTTATACGGGCATTTTCTGTCCGTACCGTCCTGCAAGGTCGGCCTGATGTTGAACATGGCCGCCATCCCCTACGCCTATCACCATGTGGATTTGATGACCGGCGCGCAGAAGGCGCCGGAATATCAGGCCATCAATCGCTTTACCCAAGTGCCGGCGGTCGTCCTTAGCGGCCAGGAGATCTGCCAATCGGATGTAATCCTCAACCATCTGGCGCAGAAGTTTGGCAAGCTCGGCGGCGGCGATGAGCAAGAGCAGCTCAATGTGCGCGAGTGGCTGTGTTGGCAGGCGGACCGATTGTGGAATTTGGCGCGGGCGCGTGGGCAAATTAAATTTCAAAACGGCGCGCCAGATGTCATCACGCAGCTTCAGGGCGCTTCGCGTGACGCTTTGGCGGTGCTGGATACACATCTTGACGGGGGCGGCTTCATCGTTGGCGCCGCGCCGACGATTGCCGATGTAGCGTGTTTCACTGTCATCGGCTGCGCGCCGGGTGCCGAGATTGATCTTAGCCCCTGGTCGAACGTTATCGCCTGGCAAACCCGCATGCTGGCGCAAGAAGGCTGCGCTGAAATGGATGATATTCTGCCCAAAGAGAGCCGCGCATGATTGATCTCTATACTTGGCAGACGCCGAACGGCTTCAAGCTCTCGATCATGCTGGAGGAGCTTGGCTGGGACTATAATGTGCATGAGGTCAATATAGGCAAGGATGAGCAGTTCGAGCCGGCGTTTCTCAAAATCTGCCCCAACAACAAGATTCCCGCGCTGACAGATTCCGATGGCCCGGATGGCGAGCCGATCGAAATGTTTGAATCCGGCGCCATTCTGATTTATCTCGCCAACAAGGCCGGGCGCTTTATTTCGCCCGATCCGCGCCGCCATATGGAAGAATTACAGTGGGTGATGTTTCAAATGGCCAATGTCGGGCCGATGTTTGGTCAGACGCATCATTTCAGGAGCAAGCAGGAGGCGGAATTCTCCTATCCGCGCATGCGCTATTTGCGCGAGACGCATCGTCTCTATGCGGTGATGAACAGCCGCCTCGAGCACAGCGATTATCTGGCCGGGCCTGATTATGGCATCGCTGATATCGCCACCTGGCCTTGGGTGTCGCGCTTTGAATGGCACGAAATCGATTGGGCCGATTATCCGCACCTTAAGCGCTGGTTTGATGATATCTGGACCCGCCCGGCGGTAAAGCGTGGCCGTGCCGTGCCCAGTGTCGGCGCCATCTGGTCCGGCGCTTTCCCTGAGCAAGACGAAAAATAGGACAATTCATGTCAAACTTAGAGCACCCTTCCGTCCAACGCGTGCGCGCCTGGCTGGCCGAGGCCGGATCGGACGCCAATGTGATCGAGCTCTCTGAAACCGCGCGTAGCGCCCAGGATGCCGCTGATAGCATCGGCACCGAACTCGGCAGCATCGTCAAATCCCTGGTCTTTGCCGTCGGCGGTAAGCCGGTGATGGCGCTGGTCGCTGGTGACCGGCAATGCGATACCAAAGTACTGCCCGCCGCCCTCGGCCTTGAAGGCAAGGCCAAGCGGGCGGATGCGGATTTGGTGCGCGATGCCACCGGATTCGCCATCGGTGGCGTTGCCCCGGTAGCACATGAGCAGAAATTGCCCCTGGTGATCGACGCCAGTCTGGCCCGTTTCGAGACAATTTACGCCGCTGCCGGCCACCCCTATTGCGTCTTCGCCACCACTACTGCGGAGCTTGCACGCTTGACCGGTGGCGCCCTCAGGGAAGATATCGGCAAGGTTAGCTAAGGCTTGAGCAGGGCTAGGCCGGGATTGTAGCGAATAAGATAAAGTCTTCGCGTTGACACTCCGCGAGTGCCCATTTAGATAAGGTGCATCGCCGCAGAACAGGTGATCCAAGGAGGGGTGGCCGAGTGGTCGAAGGCGACGGTTTGCTAAACCGTTATACGGTGTAAAGCTGTATCGAGGGTTCGAATCCCTCTCCCTCCGCCAGCTCTTTCAATTAACAAGTTGAAACTAATGGAATTTTTCTTGGATTATAAAATTGGTCCCACACTCGGTCCCACACCCTAATTGAAATAGCACCCATAACGCAGCAGACGTACTTTCTCCGATTGGGGCGGACTTTCCAATGTGTAGT
>Ga0114999_10000826_pt1 | contig 45314 bp, 38 predicted proteins | sample ArcticOcean_MG_C_3_FD_89820 | JGI IMG/M metagenome (GOLD analysis project Ga0114999, IMG submission 89820) | Marine microbial communities from western Arctic Ocean - ArcticOcean_MG_CB8_126 | ecosystem: Environmental > Aquatic > Marine > Oceanic | place: Arctic Ocean: Canada Basin | collected...
TCGGCGTGGTCGGCGTGGTTGCGAATCACCAGAACCGGTTGTGAGGGTGTGATGTTGAACCGGGGTGTGAGTGAAAGCTCGAGTTGCGGGTCCAGGATGGTGTCGAAGAACTCGGCCAGTTCCGACGCAGTGGTCCTGAGATTGAATCGCCCGCACATGGGGGCATGGTAGCAGCCTGTTGAAGGACTCCAAGAGCGGGGACAGGCTCATCACAGGGGCCACCGAAGGCGGATCTCGTGTGAGGAGCCTGTCCCGTGAGGGGGTTGGGTTCAGGCGAAGTCGGGTTCGTCGTCAACCACCTCGAACGCTTTGGACAATTCGTCAGGAATGCGTCTTGGCATTCGACGTTGGAACCCGATGTAGACCCAGTTGGTTGCGGCGGTGACGAGCACGGTATCGGTCGGTTCTTCGCCTGGATCGCGAGGCGGGTCTCGGCGGACGATTCTGTATCGTCTCAGTGACGTGAGGGTCTGGAAGTCGGCGACCCAGGTCAGGACTCGGATCTGGTCGTTTTCGAACGCGGGCTGCAGGTACTGGATGTCGTGATGTCTGACGACGAACCCGGCTTGGGAGTCTGTGTAGCGTTCTGGTGGCCAGCCCTGTGCCGAGGAGTGTGCGAGGGCAGCATCCTGCATCCAGTTCACGTAGGCCACGTTGCCGGCGTGTCCTTGGCCGTCGATGTCCTGACCGGTGACCTGGAGACAATGTTCGTAGACGGCGGGCATGGCAAGGCCGTGAGATGGCCGGGGTAAATTGGGCCGAGGGTCACGAGTGATCCAGGAGTCGTCGGAGTCGGTTGACGAGTCGATCGGTACCCGAGCCGAGGAATTCCTTGACCTTTTCGCCGTCGATGTAGATCAGATTGAGCGGCAGGTCGGTGAGATCAGCCAGCCAGGGGTTGGCCTTCTTGAAGGCTCCCAGCCCTGGCTGGTCGAGCAGCAGCTTGCCGAACCGGACGGTGGTCCACTGAGTGTCGGTTTCGAGGAAGTCGATCAGTTGCGTGGTCCAGCCGCCGCAGGCCGGACAGTCGCTCTTGGAGAGCATCAGCACGGCCGCTGGCGAACCGAGAAAGTCCTCCCAGTTCTCACGCGAGATCGTCTCGAGTCGACTCACCCGACGAACTCGTCGCCCTTCTTCCAATCGGCACCACACAGTCCACCACTTTGCAGGGCCTGGACGGTGCGGAGCACTTCAGCGGGGCTGCGTCCGGTGCCAATGTCATTGACGGCGATCGAGCGGACGACGCCCGTGTCATCGACGATCACTGTGGCACGGAAGGCGACTCCGAGGTCTTCCTTGAGCACACCGAAGCTGCGGGAGACGGCGTGGGTGGTGTCGGCGATCACCGGGTGAGTGATCTCATCGGGAAAGACCTCACGGTCGGCGAACCAGGCTCTGTGGCTATAGGCGCTGTCGGTGCTGCACCCGATCACTTCGACTCCATCGTCGGCAAAGTCTTCGGCCAGTTGTTGGAACGAGCAGATTTCTGTCGGGCAGAGGGCGGTAAAGTCGAGCGGGTAATAGTACAGCACGTACCATTTGCCAGCGTAGTCGCTGCTGCCGATGGTCTTGTTCTCTCCGCCCACGTAGGCCGCGGCGCTCCATTCGGGTGCCTGTTGTCCGACCAGTGTCATAACCAGAGTCTCCTCGGATGTGGTTCAATGCCTGTGAAACGATATTTGAAATCTGTCGTCATCGACCGAAAACGCGACCGTTATTTCTGAGAGTGCGGCCGTGTGAGGTCATGGGAGGGTGGATAACCGGACTCGAACCGGCGACCTCCAGAATCACAATCTGGCGCTCTAACCAACTGAGCTATACCCACCACGTTGACTCCAGCCGAGACATCCTGCCGGATCTGCCCGGTCTGCCTGTTTTGGGGCCAGCCGAGCAAGAGTAGTCGTTGGTGAGAGGCCGTGCAACTGACGGGAACTGGGGTTAGAAGGCGAGGCAGCAGGGGATTTGTGGAGTGGGCAGGAAGAGTCGTCCGATTTGGGGCAGGACGGGTCGTGCGATTCGTTGGTAGGCCAATCGGCCTTGGACGATGACGGCGGTGACATGAGTGGCGTGTTCGAGAGGGTCTCCGTCGTAAAGCGCCAGGTCGGCGATTTTCCCCTGTTCGACGCTCCCGTGGGTCTTGTCGATTCCCAGCAGTCTTGCGGCATCGAGGGTGATGGATCGGAGTGCTCGATCGAAGCCCAATCCGTAGGTCATGGCGATGGCGGCTTCGTAGCGGATGACTCGGGACTTGGGCACATACCCTTCGACTCCGCTCCCGATCGCCACGGCGGCTCCACGTGGGCCGAAGGCATCCGAGAGTGCTGCGGCATTGCCGAGGAAGCTGTTGTAGGTTTCGAGTCCGCCGACTCGTTGCATGGTCGGGTGGACGATGACGGGCACACCGGCGCGTGCCAGTTGATCTCGAATCATGTAGCCTTCGGTAGCCATCGACAGCACGGGTTTCAGGTTGAATTCCTTTGCGATGCGGAGTGCCGTCAGCAGGTCATCGGCTCGGTGTCCGCAGAAGACTCCGACGATCTTCCGATCGAGCAGCAAGGTGAGTGCTTCGAGTTTCAGGTCACGATCCGGAGTCGCCGTGTTGTCGTCGCGAGCGGCCTGTTTGAGTTTACCTTGGTAGTCGCGAGCCTGTGCGAGTGCTTCGCGGATCAGTGCGGCGATGCCCATCCGGGTCGTGGGTCGTTTTCCCGCGCCCGCGTAGGTTTGTTTGGGAGCGACGCCGAGATTGAAGGCCATGGCCTGAGGAAACCGGATGGTCATGGCTTCGACGTCGACACCGTGGGTGCGAAAGACCCCGGTCAGGCCTCCGATGACATTCGCTCGACCCGGCGACGCGTGGATCACGGTGATGCCCTGTTGCAGCAGGAAGCGGAGCAGGGGTTCGGCGGGGTTGAAGCCATCGAGCACTCGGGCATCGGCCTGGTTCGGATCGCTGGTTTCATCCTGATCCTGATCGGCGGGGATGTTGTATTCTCCGGAGAGCGGGACGATGGTGTGAGTGTCGATCAGGCCGGGTGTGACGACATTGGCCGAGATGACTGGTGTTCCGGGTGGTGCCTGGACGTCCTTGGCCAGCCCGACTGTCTGGATGACCCCGTTTTGGATGAGTACGGCGGCGTTTTCCAGCGGCGGTCCGGAGACTCGATGCAATCTCCCGGCCAGGACCAGCAGATTGTCGTCGGTCGTAGTGGGTTGTCGGGAACCGGCTGGGATCGTGGGTGTCGAGACGTGCGGTCGTGGTTGGGCTGGTGGAGTGGGTGGCGGGATCAATTCGCTTTGTGCCAGAGCGAAGCCTCCGACCTGGTAGAGTCGCTGTCTAGGGTTGTTGAGTTCGAAGACCTGACGTCCGTCGATCCAGGTTTCGAGCACGCGGGAATAGACGCTGAAAGGTGGTCCGCTGAGGATGACGAAGTCGGCATCTTTGCCGGGTTCGAGTGACCCGACGCGGTTGTCGAGTTTGAGTGCTTCTGCGGGATAGAGCGTGACGGCTTTGAGTGCGGTGTGAGTATCGAGTCCTCCGCGGACGACCGCAGCTGTGGTTCTCAGGAAGAACCGGCTTTCGGTCACCGGGTCGTCGGTGTTGACGTGCACCTTGACGCCTCGCCTTGTCAATTCGGCCCCACAGGCTTCGATGAAGTCGACCACTTCGGCTTTTCCGCCGGGGCTGTCGACGATGGTCATCGAGACGGGGACACCGGCTGCGGCGACCTGATCGATGACCTTGTAGGCTTCGGTGCCGTGCTGGATGACGAGATCGAACTGGAATTCACGTTTGAGTCTGAGGACGGTGAGAATGTCGTCGGCTCGATGGGTGTGGAAGTGCACGGTGCGGCGTCCGGCGAGGACTTCGGCGAGTGGTTCGAGTCCGAGGTTGCGTTCTGGAGGTGCGATGTCCTTTTGCTTGGCCCCGTTCTTCTTTCGGTTTTGGAAGTAGGTGTCCCATTCGGATCGGTATCGTGCGGCCTTGACGAATTCGGCTCTCTGCAGTGCGGCGATTTTCATCCTGGTGACGGGAGGTTGTCCCTTGGACCCGTAGGACCGTTTGGGGTTTTCGCCGTTGGCCATTTTCAGGCCACCGAAGTGTCCGTCGGTACCGATCCACATTTGTTCGGGGCTGTTGCCTCGCAACTTGACATAGACGGTTTGTCCTCCGATGACGTTCCCGCTGCCGGGCATGACATTGGCTGTGGTGACGCCACCGGCTTGAGCCATGCGGATGCCGGGATCGAAGGGGTTGATGGAATCGAGAGCCCGCACGATGCTTTGCACGGCGCCGCTGCGTTCGTTCCCATCGCTGTTGGGTTTTTCCAGTGGCCGGGTGGCGACGCCCAGATGCGAGTGGCTATCGACGAGTCCGGGGATGATCACCTTGCCGCGGACGTCAACGATCCTGGCGTTCTTGGGGATCTTGACGGTGTCGACGGAACCGACGTCGAGGATGGTCCCGTTGCTGATGACGAGAGTCCCCGAGGGGATGGGTTGGCCGCTAGCCGGCAGGATTCTGGCACCTCGGAAGGCGATCGCTGGGGGATCGGCGGCCTGGGTCTGGTTGGCCAGTCCGTTGAGCCCGGCCAGAACGGCGAGCGAGGCCAGCCACGTTGTGTGTCTCGACTGCATCACGAGGACTCCTGCCACGGTTGGGAAGGAGTCGTATGGTGGAGTTGTTAGAGCGTTTTTTCAAGCGGCTGGAGTCGAGGAGTCGCGGCCGAGTCAGGCGAGTGCCTTGCTGGCGACGTCCTTCATTTTCTGGAGTCCGGTGCGGCAGACGGCCAGGGGATCCTGTTTCCAGTAGGTGCGATTGAAGAGTTCGAGCGAGAGTGCGACGGGGTGTTGTTTGGCGGCGATATTCTTGAGGACTTGGACCACCGGTGCGACTCCATCGCCGGGGTAGACTCGATCGGCATCGGAGATCGTGTCCCGCGGAGGCTGGTTGGGGTAGTCGTTGAGGTGGAAGCAGTGGATGGCGGTGCCGGCGAGCAGTCCGAGTCCGTTGAAGTCCGAACCCCCTTTGTAGATGTGGTAGATGTCGGGGAGAATGCAGGCGTCGGGGTGTCCGCTTTCGATGGCGACGAAGGCGGTTTCGCCGAGTCGCGAGAGTGATTTCGAGAAGCCCCAGACTTCGACCTGAGGCGTGACGCCGATCCGGTTTCCGATTTCGAGCAAGGCCCGGTAGCGGTCTGCGGCGGCGAAAAGGTTGAGGTTGTTTTGGTTGGTGGCCCCGGTCGGAGGCGCGGCGATCCGGGTGCCTCCGAGTTGACGCACCTTGTCCATGTCGCGTCGAGCCTGTTCGAGCGCAGCGGTACGTTGCTTGTCGTCGTCGACGATCCACTGTGCGAATCCGATGGCACTTTCGACCTTCAGGCCAGCATCCTGGATCTGTTTGGCGAGGTCCTTGAGTGATCCGCCGTCCCGTTCGAACTGATCGATTTCCCGGATCCACGGCTCGATGCCGCTGTAGCCGACCTTTCCGGCGAGAACGATCTCCTGGAGCAGCCCGAGTTTCTGGCCTCGAATCGTGCTGGTGTTCAGGCAGAAGCGAAACGGGTCGACCGATTGTTCTGGATCGGCTGCTCTGGTGGCTGTTGCGGTGGCTGTTGCGGTGACTGTTGCGGTGACTGTTGCGGTGGCTGTTGCGGTGGCTGTTGCGAGGAGTTGTCGTCGGGTGATTGGCATGTTGTGGCGGCCTTGGTCGGTTCAGGCGGCGTGTCGGAAGGACTGGTTGTGCTCGTCGTTTTGAGTTGAGTGTTCGACGAGTGAGTTGACGGCGTGTTTGAGTGCTTTGATGGCGAGTTCGCGAGACCCATTCATGGAGAGTTGGAGTTGTGCGAGGGTCTTGTCGAGTTGTTCTTGTGTGGGGATTTCTCCGGGAGCTCGGTAGATTTGCTGGTGAATCTTCCGTGCTCCGAGTTCTTGTTCGTAGAACAGAGTTTCGGTGAGTTTTTCGCCGGGTCGAATTCCGGTAAACTGGATATCGATATCGTCGGGGTACTTGAGTCCCGAGAGTTCGATCATGTCTCGGGCGAGGTCGAGGATCTTGACGGGTTGTCCCATTTCGAGGATGAGGACATCTCCGGATTCCCCGATCGCACCGGCCTGCAATACGAGTTGCACGGCTTCGGGGATGGTCATGAAGAACCGTTCCATCTCGGGGTGAGTGACGGTGAGCGGTCCTCCGGCGGCGATTTGAGTTCGGAACGTGGGGACGACGCTTCCGGCCGAGTCGAGGACGTTGCCGAAGCGGACGATCATCATGCGAGTGGACGACAGTGTGGTACGAGCCTGGAGGTATTTTTCCGAGACAAGTTTCGTGGCCCCCATGATACTCGAGGGGTCAACGGCCTTATCGGTGGAGATGAGCACGAAGGCTTCGACGTGAAACTGATCGGCGAGGTCGACCATGGTGCGTGTGCCGCCGATGTTGTTGGTGATGGCTTGCTGGGGGTTGGATTCCATCAGCGGCACGTGTTTGTAGGCGGCGGCGTGAAAGATGAGTTGCGGCCGGAACTCGTCGAGCACGCGGCTCATCACATTACGGTCGACGACGCTGGCGACGACCGGGTGGAGGGTAGTGTGAGTGGAGTCGAGTTCGGCTTCGATGTGGAAGATGCCGGTTTCGGAGTGATCCACGAGCACGAGTGAATCGGGTTTCAGGTCAGCGAGTTGTCGGCAGAGTTCTGAGCCGATGCTTCCGGCGGCTCCGGTAACGAGCACGCGTTTCCCGGCGACGAGTTGTCCGACGGCCTCTCGATCGAGTTGTGCGGGTTCGCGACGGAGCAGGTCGGCGATGGTGACATCACGGACGGTAAGTTGCAGGTCGTCTCCGAGCAAGCTGTCGGCGGTGGGCATGACCTGAACTCGGACGCTGGTACCGGCGAACAGTCGGATCAGTTCCCGCACCACGTCACCGCAGGTGGTGCTGGGCAGCAGCACGAAATCGGCCCGCAGTTTTCGAGCCAGTCGTATCCAGTCGGTTGCGAGGATTCCATCGGTTGCCAGTGGAAAGACGGGGACACCGGCGATGAGTGTCTTGGCGGTTTGGCTATACGTGGATGTGCCATCGACGAAGCCGACGATCTTGACGGGTCGGGGGGCAGATCCGAGGCTTCGGGCGATAGCCACGGCATCGGGATCGGCTCCAAGAATCAGTGCACGCCGTTGGTCGCCGGCCGCGGCTGCACCTTCGCTGACCACTCGGATGCCGACTCGAAGCAAGCCGAGGGCGAGAATCGAGAGCATGGCGTCGATCAACAGCACGGTACGGGGCAGGGGGAGTTCGCCGAGCACGGGCAGCAGCAGCAGGTAGGTGATGCCAGCGGCGGCGAGGCTGCCTCCGAGCAGGTGAAACAGGTCGCTGACGGTGGTGTAGCGGAATGTCCGCCGCCATTCTCCGGTCGCCAGGCAGATGCCGAACTTGACGGCCAGCAGCACGGGCAGAGCCGTAGCGATCACCTGCTGGTACACATCGGGCAGGCGAAAATCGAATCTCAGCAGAAACGCAGCGACGAAACACAGTGCGTAGAGCACCGCGTAGGTGGGCAGGATCAGTGCCAGGCGGTTGCGCATCGAGACGAACGAACTGGGTGACTGGGGCCGGCCAAGCTGGACGGACTCGGTGACTGACAGCTCGGGATTGGGGAAGGGGGATGGAGAAGATCGAGCGAAGGCGGGTTGATAGTGGATCAGTCGCCGCCCGTCCAGATCAGTCCCGATCCCAGGGGAACCGCATCGAGGGGCGATTCGCGTAGCGTGTCATGCTCAGGTGGAGGCGGCCTCCAGCTCCGGGAGCCAACCGGACGCTCAGGCTGTCGTCATCAAGTGGTTGATCGTGTGATCCGTATCGGAGCGAGGTGAACTGGTGTTCGGCATAGCCACCGGCCTGGATGACGACGGTGCGGTGGTTGAGTTGATCGGTATTGACGAGAGAGAGAGTGAGGGAGTGGTCGTCGAGGGATTCGACGAGTGCGGCGACGCCTGGTGGAACCCCGGCGCGTCGCGCGACGGGGTCGAAGTAGCGGACTCGAGTGTGCAGCACCTGCCCACGGTGCCCGGGGTGAAGGCCTCCGAGCATCAGTTGAATCAGCGAACCAACGCTGGCGGGGTTGAACTTCATCGGGTCGTCGGCCAGTCGGGTATCCGGAGTGGTCGTATCGGCTCGAGACCCTTCGACCCGGCTACGGACTCGTTCGAGATCCCCTCGCAGGGCCGCCACCGGGTAATTGGGGTTCTTGCCGTCGAGGAAGGCGACCCAGTTGTTGGCGGGGAAGAGTGAGCGGTCCGAGTTCTTCATCGAGTGGTACCAGGTTTCGAGTCCTCCGGAGGTGTAGGGTGCTGGTGTGAAGTGGTACCAACCCTTGTCACCGAACATACGCGGAGTCATTTTCCGGCCGTCGATCATTTTGGACTGTGCGTTGATCAGCTTGATCTGTTGTCTCCAGACATCGAGGTACCGGTCGTCACCGGTGAGCAGGAAGGCGTTGGTGAATCCGGTGTGTCCCAGATAGTGGGTATTGCGGTGGGCCATGGCTTCGGTCTGAGGGACTTTGACCGAGAAGTTCCAGCCATAGACTCCGCCGTACCATTTTCCTCCGACGGCCCCACCGATGGTCCCATCGAGTCCGATGTTGGTGGGGATGATGCCATTGTTGAGAATGGTACGTTGTCGCCAGGCGTCGACATATTCCAGCAGCCAGTCCCGGTACCGGGTTTCTCCGGTGAGCAGGAAGGCATTGAGTGCGAGCGAGGTGGCGAGCAGGTTTTGCGGGTGATCGCCGACGATGTCGTTGTAGTCCTTGAAGTGTTCGACCATTTCCTGGTAGTTGCGTTCGCCGTGTCCGAGGCGAAATCGGTTGGCGATTTCGATGGGGTCCCCGGCCCAGTCGAGCCCGGTGGCTTTTCGCATCAGCGGTCCACGGCTGCCATTGAAGAGGCTGCGGATGATCTTGTGTTTCGGGTCGTAGTTGGGTGCACCGGGGTCGTCGTTGAGATAGAAGCCGGCGAAGCGGCGTACGCGATGCCCGAACCGGATGTTGTTGGGGTCCGAGAGTCCCTGGAGGTTGAAGACGGTCAGTCCTTCGCCGTTGTGGACCCAGTCGAAGGTGACGGGGAATTCCTTGTAGTACATTCCATCGCGAGCGAAGGGGACATCGACGGTGCGTGCGAGGGTGTATTGTCTGAGATGTCCTTCCCAGGCGGTTTTGAACATGTCGAGCACGACATCATTGGCTCCGAGTGCATGGAGGATCGGCCAATCGTTGCAGTTTTCGATGGCGTCATCGGGTCCATCGTCTCCGCCCCAACGTTCGACGCACAGCAGGAAGCCACGCCGGTCAAAGTACCTGGCAAAGAACTCGCGGCAGGCCGCGGTATTGGTAGCCAGGAGTTGTCTTTGGAGCAGGGCCCACTCGGGTGGTGAGACGGTTTGAGCGAGTCGCACGGTAGCCGGTTGGGCTGCGTCGAGCGATGCTGGCAGCAGTGCCAGTGCGACGATGAGTGCGAACGGTGAGGCGAGCCGGCGGAGTGGACGCATTGAGTGGTCTCCGAGTCAGGAACCGGAGGCCGCATGGTATCGCGGGTCCGAGCCGCGTGGAAGCGGTTCGAGGAGGCTTGGGTCCGTTAGGGGGACATTTCCCAGCCGTAGTTCTTCAGTTCCATCGCGAGCAGGCTGATGCCAACGACGAGTGCGGCGACGGAGACGAACAGGAGGCTGACGAAGACGTCGAGGCCGGGGCTGTTAGAGTTTTGAGGTGACATTGTCGCCCTTTGCAATCACGCCGTTCTTGGCTTTTTCCTGGACCGTGCCGACGGCCTTGTCGGCGAAGACCTGGATAATGCGGATTTGACCGAGGTACTTGGTCCGGACGGCGTTTCCGTCGCCGGGCCGATAGACGGTCAGTTGTTGTCCTTCCTTGATCCCGTCGTCGCCTCCGATGGAGACTTCGACATAGAGGATGCGGTTGCCGATGCCGTAGCGAGACGAGACGACCTGGCCATCGATGGGTGGTGGCGGTTCGATGTCTTCGCTGGGCAGAGCTCCAAGTCCGCCGCCCTTACGTCGGGCTTCGATTCGAGCGGTCTTGAGTTCATCGAGCATCACGAGGTGTCGGACTTCGCGTTGTCCGAGTTGGAGTCTGAGGTCGAAGATGATGTCTTCGAGGCCTCGGTTGGTGCGGACGGATTCGACGAGGTTGGTATGCAGCCCCATGTTGACTTGTCGCTGCTCGACCGCCTCGATGCGACGGAACTTCGCTTCGTCGCCTTCGAGTTGCGCGACGGTGCGTTGGGTGTCGTGCGAGGTCTTGAGGCTGTTGAGTTGTTGCTGGAGGTTGTCGGCTCGGTTCTTTTCCCGATTGAAATCGGCGAGTCGTTTTTTGGAGCGTGTGTCGAGGTCTGCCAGCCTGGCGGTGGTGGCGTTCTTGAATTCGTTGTAGGAATTCTGCGTCGACTGGTGGAAGTCCTTCTCGACCTTCAGGTTGTCACGCGTGTCGGAGGTGACCTGCTTCCAGTTCGTTTCGACGGTGCGAACGGCACCGGCGAAGGCCATGAACAGGAGGCTGAGGATGAGTTGCAGGACGATGAGCATTTTGCCGACGAAGGTCATGGTCTCTCTCCCTCCCGCCAGCATCTGACGGGGCTGGGCCGATTGGTGACGGCCCTGGAATTCTTAGTGGTGTCTTGAGTCGTGTTTACAGCGGAATCAGGGTTGAGTTGTTTTGGGAGTGACAGCGGGCACAGCGGTCGGATCGGCTTCGTATTGCCCGCGGGCACCGGACCGGACCAATTGTAACTGTCGTCTCTTGAGTCGGCTGACGACTCCCTGTTTGCGGATCAGCAGGTCGCGAAGTCGTTTCTGTTGTTCATTGATCTGGAAGCGGTCGGTGCGGATTTCGTCGAGTTGAGCCAGCAGGCGATAGACTTCTTCTCGTCGAGCCTCGTTGGTTCGCAGCGTATTTTGGGTCTTTTCGACCTTGGAGATGTTTTGTTTGGCGGCGGCGTCGATTTGCTGATTGAGTGTTGCGAGTTCACTGGCGAGTTGATCGCAGCGAACGGTCATGGCATCTTCATCGGCGGCCGTGAGGGTGATCCACACCTGCTGTTGTGTTGTGAACGTGGTGGTTTCGGTCTGGAGTGTTTCGATTTTCTTCTTTTGGACTTCGACCAGGTCTTTGCGAGCGGCGATGATGGTGGCGGCGAGGCTCTTGGAGCTGGCGTCAAGTTGTTGGTCGGTCTGCCGCGACTTGACGGCGTAGGTGGTGGTTTCACCGAGGGTGGTTTCGAAGGTGTAGTCGCCGGTCAGTTGATCGCGTTCGATATGCCAGTTGGCTCCACCGATGGACGTCACGGCTGCGACACCCATGAAGGCGAGGCAGGCGACGAGCACGAAGACGCAGAGGCTTTTGCTGAGTTTCGTCATGATGGGTCAGTGGTCATCAGGTCTGGAGTGTCGAAAGTGCGATCCCGACGAAGTTGGCAGGTGTCGGAGTGTGTCTGAAAAGACCTTGCCTGAAGTATAGGCCTGCTGTTTTCGGATGGTCAATTCGGAACTGTCGAAGATGTGGAAGAGGCGGTGTTTCAGTCGTCAGGACCGACCGAGGTGTCAGTTGTGTTGCGATCGTTGCGGATTGCCTAACCGGGCGGAGATCCGTGTGGCGGGCTCGGGGAAGTCGTGCAGCCACGTCCCGGCGTCAGGAAGCGGGTTTTTCGGCGTCGAGTTAAAAGGAGCATGCCCGGCCGACGGGGGGGGGGGAAAGAAGAAGTGGCATCCGTGCCGATGGACCGTCCCTGGTAAGTTCACGCGCTGACTGATTGAGTGAACGACAGCTTCTTTTCCACGTCCGTGACCGGGCATGCCCGGTGCGAGGTTTTCTGCGAAGCAAGAGAGGAGTTGGCCAATCCGGACCCCGAGTCGTCAGCCGGTTGACGTTCATTCGGTCAACTGCAGGAACAGCGGCCCGAATTCGGGCATGTCTTCTCGCAGTGTTTCGATCCACGCGTCGAGGTTCCAGATCTCGACACAGATGACCGCTCCGACGAGCATGACATCCTGGTTGGGTTCGATTCCGAGAAACGACCGGAATTCGTCGGGCACCAGCAGTCGAGACCGGTTGGCCAGTCGGACGGTCTGGTGCCGGGTCGACAGCAGCCGTCCCAGCCGTTGTACGTCCCCGTAACGATTCTCCATCCGTCCCGCCTCGATCTTCTGGCGAATCAGTGCCACACCGGCATCAATCCTTTGTTGCCAATCGTTGGCTCGCCAGAGGCTTACGCAACCAAATCGTTCCTTCGAGATGATTGTCTGGCCATTGTCATCCGTGACGGCCTCGGCCATATCGGCCGGCAAGGAGACGCGAAACCGATCGTCGACGGTTCGTCGCACTTCGCCGGTGATGAAGGTTTGAGGAGGCATTGGCCAGTGGCTGGTGGGGATGGTGCGGAAGACATGCAGGCCGGACGGTGTCCATGCCGGCGGCCTGCTCCGCAGGTCGCATCCAGCATAATGGGCAGAAAACCCACATGCAACCAAGTTGTAAAAGAACAGTGGGCGGAAAACCCACAGAAAGGACTGTAGTGAGGTGGAGTGACGTGTGCAAATGGAAAAACCGTCATTGGAGGAAAAACCGGAAAAAAGTCCCGGGACTGGCTCTTTCTGCCACAGGCACTTCAGCCTTCGGGGCTGAGTGGGCCAGGGTTCCTGGGGTGTGGCTGGCTACTTGGGTGCTGGCAGGAGAGTGACTTGGACCTGGATCTGTCCGGTATTGTCGTGTAATTCGCCCCAGCGATCGCCACAGCGGAGGAACAGTTTGCCGTCGGAGGCGGGTTGGAAGGTGGCATGTGTGCCGAGGTTGGCGGCGGCGGTCAGTTGGTAGTTGTTCCAGATAACGGCCTGCAATCGTCCAACGCCTCGCGAATCCCCATCGGCGTCGACCTGACTGGCTTCGGCCGAGGTCTTCCATCGTCCGCTGGTCCGGACCTGGTAGCTGAGTCCTTTCTGCACTCCAATGCGGCTGGCCTGCCAACCTCGGCTGGCCAGTACCTGGACGGTCAGCTGGCGTCCTTCGCGAGCGGTTCGGAACCGCGTCTTCCAGTCCCAGGCACACAGGTCGACTCGGTACCCGGTTTCGAGTGTCTTGAGGAAGACCTGGTATTCGAAGTCGATTTCTCGATCCATTGTTTTGAAGAACGACTGGTAGCCGGATCCTCGTCGTCCACTCATCAGCGACAGTCCCAGTGTCCGGAAGCGTTGACCGTAGTTGGGGTTATTGGCGAGCAGGTGGCACAGTGCCCATCGTTGTGCGTAGTTCTTCCAGCCATCGGACGTCTGTCCGGTTCGCGTCAGGGTTTTGACGGGAGTTGGGGTGATTTGTCTGAGGTACTGGATGGCCCCACGATCGGCTCGCACGCTGCGGTCATTGCGGCTGGCCCAGTAGCGTCCCATTTCGGCCATGCCTTCGCTGTACCAGACGGGTCCTGAGGATCCGAACATCTGGTGGCAGTAGGCGTGAACGGCTTCGTGTTGTGTGGTTCCTGCTCGGGCCACCGCATACACGATGCTCTTGGTCACGAACGCCTTCCCTCGGCTTCTCTTGACGCTGATGGTCACTCCGCTGCCGGACCGGATCTTCTGGAGTGCCAGTGGAGGCAATCGGCCTGGTGGCCAGTTGGCGAGGTCCTTGACGACGCAGCATTCGATGGTTTGTTGATTGGGTCGATTCCAGTACCCCGAGACGATGGTCAGCAGAGTTTCGAGTCGTTCGAGCAGTTGCCGAGTGGGTGCGGGTTCATCATCGGTGTGGACGATGAAGTTCTTGGACCGAAACGTGGCGATTTCGGCCGCTGCGACGTTTGGGCTGTTCCCGAGACCGACGACCAAGCCGACGACCAAGCTGACGACGAGACTGCAGTCGAGTCCGAATCGGGTGACGAGTGCGGAGTGGGCCAGAGATCTGTTGCCGTCTGCTACCAAAGCCCTTTGATTCTCCGTCTGATGTCGGCAGCGGTCACATCGGCCGAGGCGTCGTCGGCGTCGACATCTTGTGGATCGAGAGTTCGAGCGGGTCGTCGGTCGCAGCATTCGAGCACATCGTCGGTGAGGAAGCGGGATCGTTGAGAGAACCCGTGTGCATCGCTGCGTCGTCGTCCTCGGAAGTAGTACCGCTGCGGGTAACAGACAAACAGTCGGTTCTTGGCTCGTGTCATCGCCACATAGAGCAGCCTGCGTTCTTCTTCGATTTCCTCTTCGTCTCCGGTGGCCATGTCTGAGGGGATATTGCCATCGGCGACGTGGATGACGAAGACGCTGTCCCATTCGAGTCCTTTGGCGGAGTGGATTGTGGAGAGGATCAGGAAGTCGTCATCGAGGAGTGGGTCTGCGGCGAAGTCTTGAGTGGAGGCGGGCGGGTCGAGGGTGATTTCAGCCAGGAAGCGGGTTCGGTCGTTGTATCGGGTGGCGAGTTGTTCGAGTTGTTCGAGGTCACGGATCCGAGCGGCGGCGTGGTCGTACCGGCTTTCGAGGATGGGCGAGTAGAACTTACGAACGAGGTAGAGTTGTGCCGAGACGGTGTGTGGGTCGGGACCATCCTGTTTTTCGAGATTGTGGTGGGCGAGGGTTTTGAGCAGTCGGAGGAGTTTTGGCCAGATCTCCTTGGCGGCGGTTGGCGGTGCAACGTTGTCCCAGGCCGAGATGTTTCCACCGGACTCGAGCAGAGTTTCGACCAACCGTCCGGCTCGGACCGGTCCGAGCCCGGGCAGCAAAAGCAGCAGCCGAGCTGCGGCGACTCCATCGCGTGGGTTGTCGACCAGCTTGAGAAAGCTGAGCAGGTCTTTGATGTGAGCGGTTTCGAGGAACCGGAGTCCTCCGTACTTGTGAAACGGCACGTTTCTCTGGGCGAGTTCGACTTCGAGTGCGAGGCTGTGGTGTGAGGCTCGAAAGAGCACCGCCTGATCCTGCAGTGCGATTCCTTCTTCGCGTCGTGCCAGCACCTGATCCACCACAAATTCACTCTGTTGATCCTCATCGATACAATCGACGAGCACGGGTCGTTCGGCGGAGGTGCGATTGGACCAGAGAGTCTTGGTGTGTCGTTGTCGGGAAACGGCGATGACCCGGTTGGTGGCTTCGAGGATCGGTTGTGTGGAGCGGTAGTTTTGTTCCAGCGGCACGATGGTGGTGCCGGGATGGTCTTTGGGGAAGTCGAGAATATTGCGGATGGTGGCGGCACGAAACGAGTAGATGGACTGTGCGTCGTCGCCGACGGCGGTCAGTCCGACGCCTTGTGGGCAGAGTCCGCCGAGCAATCGGGCCTGCAGTCGGTTGGTGTCCTGGTACTCGTCGACGAGCACGCAGTCGAACAGTTTGCGAACGGCCGTTCCGGCCGACGGGTCATCGAGCAGTGCGTCCCAGAAGACGAGCAGGTCGTCGAAGTCGAGGCTGTGCTGAATTTCCTTGCGATCGACGTAGGCGGCAAAGAGTTTACCGAGTGGATCGAGATCTTCGGCGCACCAGGGGAAGGCGGTTTCGAGCACATGTTTGAGGCTGGTTTGCGTATTGACGACTCGACTGTAAATCGCCACGCAGGTTCCCTTTTTGGGAAACCGTCGTCCGCTCTTGCCCAGCCCCAGTTCGTGTCGCAGCGACGCCATCAGGTCTTCGGAGTCGGATCGATCGAGGATCGAGAATTCGGTCGGCAAGTCGATGAGCCGTCCGAACCGTCTGAGCAGCCGCACGGCGATCGAGTGAAAGGTACCTCCCCAGACCTTCGTGGACCCGGCTGCTGTTCCCGAGCGGTTGCCTTGCAGTTGTCTGAGGATGGCTTCGACGCGTCTGAGCATTTCGGCCGAGGCACGACGTGTGAAGGTCAGCAGCAGGATTCTGGACGGATCGGTCCCCTGGTGAATCAGCCATGCCACGCGGTGGGCCAGGGTGGTCGTCTTGCCCGTCCCGGCTCCGGCGATGATCAGCAACGGCGAGTTGTCGTGACAGGCCGCCTGCCGTTGCGGCGGATTCAATTCGCCGAGCACCGTCTCGATTGACGTCGTGTCCTGGTTCATTCCTCAACCCGGTCATCGCAAGCGGTCGTTGCACGCGGCTGGCTGTTCCCAGCCCAGCCCAGCTCAGCCCAGCCCAGCCATTTTCGTCTCGGTCCATCATGCCTCACCGAGCCGCCGGTGGAAAGGGTCTCTGGCGGCTCGACGAGCCGGATTGGTCGCCGAGGTCTCGGCGGGTTAGGATGTCGGGCATGTCATGGGGACTGGTCAGCAATTGTTTCAAGAGTCAGCTCGAAGCGGGCGAGTGTCTGGGCGACTTGATTCAGCGTGCAGTGGGTTTGGGTTACCCGGTGATGGAACTGAGGCAGGGGTGTTTGGGCGAATACGAGAGTCGCGGTGAGTTGGTGCCGGATTCGGCCCGGCTGGCCGAGTTGTCGTCGTGTTGTCCTGGAGTGGAGTGGGATCTGGCGTTGGGGTATTCGTGTTTCGACCCGACGACAACCGGTCGTGACGCGGTGTTTGAAGCAGGTTGCCGATCGATCCAGAGTCTGTCTGCCGGCCAGACTCCTCATTTGCGACTCGTCGATCTGACGACCGACCACCGCAGGTGTGATCCGTCCGAGTCGGCTGCGACTGTGGTGCGGTTATTGGAGCGAGTTGTGGCGGTGGGTGGCGTGTTGTCGATCGAGCACTCTCGGGAGAGTTGGGCGTGGTTTGCCGAGGTGTTTGCTCGTGCGGGTGACTTGGCCCAAGCGGACCGGGGTTCGTTGAAGATGTGTTTCGATCCCTGCAACCTGCTGTCCGCTGGGGATCGGCCCGATCCAGCCCGAGTGACCGAGGCGTTGGATCCGGACCGGGTATCGATGATCCACATCAAGCAACGTCGTGACGGCCGAGCCTGGCCGGCGGTTGCTGCGGGCGAGATTGACTGGGCGGATGTGATTGCGGCGATGGGTCGGATGGGCGGCGGGCGGGGTTATGCGGGTCCGTGGCTTCTGGAGGTGGCTCCGAGTCGGGATATCTGGGAGTTCCTTGAAGGGAGCCGCGTGTACCTGGGCCGGCTCGGGTTGGGGGCAAAACGGGATGGGGGCGAGGACGAATGCGAGTGACGATGTCGGGTTGCTGCCTGGTGCTTGTGCTGGCGAGTGTGGTGTCTGGTGGTGAGCGGGGTGCGAAGGATGGCGAGTGGCTTGAAGGGATGCGAGTTGGTCCGTTGAAGCGATTGAACATTGGTGTGACTCGAGCGGGCATAATGGTCCCGGCTCTATTGACTGACGAAGACCTGGATCTGCGGACCACCAAGACTCGCGTGCTGCTGGTCAATCTTGGCGTGTCGCGTGCTTCTCTGGAATCGGTTGGCACGTTGCTGAAGTGGTTCTACCTGTCGAAGGAAGCCGCGGGATACCGCAAACGGTTTTTGCTGTCGGCTGTTCCGATGACCAATCCGGACGGTTGGGCTGTTGATCTCAACGGCCTGGATCTGTCGGCCAAGGCTCCCGGTCCGTCTTTTCCTCCGACGGGAATCGCCTACAGCGATCCGAAGACGAGCGAGGCACATTACCTGTGGCGATTCATCGGCATGTCGGCTCCGGATCTGGTGATCGAGATGGGTGGTGGCAATCGCAGTGCGATCGGTGTGCCTCGGTCGGACCTGTTGCAATTGCGACCGCTGGTCGAGTTGGGTCGACGGCTTGGGGCGACTGGAGATCTGGCATCGAGTTTGCCTGGGCAGAGTCCCAGCGGCACGGGTCCGATCCCGGCGGTGTTGCTGGAGGGTCTATCGAGGCAGTTGCCGGATCGGTTGGTCGAGATCTTCCAGTCGGGCTTCACCGGCCCGTCACCGGCTCGAATCGAACTCCAGAAACGTCTCGATCGCACGCCGCTTCAGATCGCTCGTCAATTGGCCAAGCGATACGGTCGTCACTTGAAGAGTGTGGCCTACATACCGGCCTTGGCGTTGGTTGGCCGAATCCGTTTGGGTGAACTCACCGACGACCCTGGCCATCTGGCTGACGTCGAGCGAATCGTATCGCGATATGTTTCGGGTCGTGTGCCGACGGTGCCGCCGGGTCGCGTCTCGGGCAGCAATCATTCGGGGCACCTGGTGTTTTCGGAGTTGGCCCGTGTGACCGGCAAGGCGGTCTACAAGAGGATGGCTGGAAACGCCGCCGACTTGGGCTTTGACAGTCGAGGCGAGTTACGGGAGGCGATGCCGGGTCATTTGGAGATGAGTGATTCGGTGTTCATGGCCTGTCCGATTCTGGTCGAGGTGGGTGCATTGAGCGGTGAGGATCGTTACCGGCAGATGGCATTGCGTCACATGCGTTTCATGCTGTCGACGAACTTGCGTCCCGATGGCCTGCACGCTCATTCGCCTCAGGACAAAACCGCATGGGGCCGCGGTAACGGGTTTCCGGCATTAGGTTTGTCGTGGTGTCTGAGTCATATGCGTGAGTCGGCTGCGGAGCGAAAGCCGATGCTGGCCGCTCATCGTGAACATCTCAGGGCGCTGATCCCGCACCAGGACCCGACCGGAATGTGGCACCAGGTGATTGATCACAGCGGCAGTTACCGCGAATTCACCTGCACCTGCATGATCACCTACGCGATGATCCGCGGCATCCGGGGCGGTTGGTTGGATGTGCGGAGGTTTGGGCCGGTGGTGTCTCGATCGTGGCCGGCGATCCAGAGTCGAATTGCTGTGGACGCGAGCCTGGTGGACGTCTGCACGGGGACGGGCAAGCAGACGAGTTTGCGAGCGTACCTGGACCGGAAGGCGATACTGGGTCCCGATGAGCGTGGTGGTGCGATGGCATTGCTGGTGACGACCGAGATGGCCCGTTGGCAGCGAGATCGGCTTAGGCAGCGGCAACGAGCCGGGAGATGAGTGACCGGTTCGAGGGTGTTGTGCTGGGGACCGGTCACAACGCCTTGGTGTTGCAGGCGTACTTGTGCCGATCGGGATTGCGTGTGTTGTCGTTGGACCGTGCGGAGGTGGCTGGTGGCGGGTTGGTAACGATCGAGAATCCCGATCACCCCGGCTACCTGCACAACACTCACTCGTTCTACCACCGCGCGATTACGTCGATGCCGTGGTACACGGACTTGGAGTTGGAGCGTCATGGGGCACGTTACATCGAGCCCGAGTTGAACGTGGCGATAATCAGTCCGGGCGGACCGGTCTTGAAGTGGTGGACGGATTTCGAGCGGACCTACGAATCGGTGGCGCGGGTTTCGGTTCGGGACGCCGACGTCCTGGCTGACTGGGTGTCTCGTTTCGAGCCGATTGTCGAGCGGTTGTTGATCCCCGAAGCGAGTTCGCCTCCATGGCCTGCCGAGCAGCGGCGCGAGCGATTCGAGCGGACGGCCGAGGGTCGGTTGTTACTTGAGGTCTCGAGTTGTTCTCCGTTGGAGTTCGTCCGCAGCGAGTTCGAGAATCCGTTTGTGCGTGCCGGGCTGTTGTTTTTCAACGGATTGCGTGAGGTGGACGTGCGTCAGAGGGGTTTTGGTCATTCGATCCCCGCCCTGATGGCCAGTCGCCACAAGGCTCAGATGTGCATCGGCGGTTCGGCTCGATTGGCCGACGCGTTGGTAGCAGACATTGTCGAGCATGGAGGCGAGGTGATCTGTGGTGTCGAGATCGACGGGATCCTGGTCGATCGAGGTCGGGCGAGTGGTGTGGAGTTTGGGGGTGGTCGGCGTGTGACGGGTGTGGACTTTGTCGCATCCGGTCTGAATCCTCAGCAGACATTGCTCGAGCTGATCGACGCGGATGCGGTCCCCGATTCGACAGCTCGTCGTGCCGAGCGATTCGAGTACAACCTGTTGGCTCCGTTGTTTGCATTGAATCTTGTCCTGAGCGAGCCACCGGCGTACCTGGCGGCTGCGGCCGATCCGGATCTGGACGCGGCGTTGATGACGATCCTGGGCTTGGGTGAGGACGGTCAATTCGAGGAGATCTTAGCGGCCCACGAGCGGGGGACGATTCCCGGGACGGTGATGTGGGGTTCGGTGCCAACACGATTCGACCCGTCGCAGGCACCTGCGGGCGGGCACACGGCGTTCATGTGGGAGAAGTTGCCGTACCGATTGGGAGGTGATGCGTCCGAGTGGGACCGTGCGGGTCGTGATCACGGGCGTGAGATGTTGAAGGCGTGGACTCGTGCGGCTCCGAATCTGGCCGACGTGGTGCTCGACTGGTTCGTTCGAACACCCAGGGACACGGTCCGCAGTCTTCCGAACATGCGTGACGGCGACTTGCTGGTCGGTTCGTTTGGCAACGGCCAGGTGGGGTATGACCGTCCGTTTCCCGGAGCGGGTCATTACCGGACGGGTGTCGAGGGATTGTACTTGTGTGGTGGCTCGTGTCATCCCGGCGGCAACATCACGGGCCTGTGCGGCTACAACGCGGCCGGCGTGGTGTTGGGTGATCTGGGTGGCGACCGATGGTGGGGGTCGGCCGGCTGAGGTACGGCGGGCGGCGGTTGTCAGGAGCGTCGTTTGTTTCGAGCGGGCGGATCGATGTGTCTGAGTTCCTTGAGCTTGGCGGCCATCTTTGCCTGGAATCGTTTGACGAGTGGTTGGTAGGCGGTGGTGTTGGCGAGGTTGTGGAATTGTTCGGGATCGTTGACGGTGTCGAACAGTTCGATGCCGCCTTGTGCGGTTTCGCCGTACTGGATGTAGGCGAATCGGCGTTCACGGAGCAGGAATCCTTTGCGTGCGGGTGCGACGCTGAAGGCAGCGTCGCGGACGTTGTGAGTGGGTTGTTCGAGCATGCGGGAGATGTCTTTGCCCTGGACGTGGTCGGGAGTATCGAGTGTGCAGAGTTTGGAGAGTGTGGGGTAGAGGTCGAGGAGTTCGACGAGTGAGTGGCAGACGGCAGGTTGTTGTCCGGGCATGCAGATGATCAGCGGTACGGATGCCGATTCATCTCGGAGGCTGACCTTGGCCCAGAAGTCGTGTTCTCCGAGGTGGTATCCGTGGTCGCTGGTGAAGATGACGATGGTGTTGTGATCGAGTCGTGCTTTGTGGAGTGCATCGAGGACCTGGCCGACCATGGCGTCCATGTAGGCGACCGAGGCGTAGTAGCCTGCAACGGCTTTTTTCTGGCGTCGGATGTCCATTTTCATATTGAGGCTGGTCTTGTAGTTGATGCCCGGCTTGGGGATATCGTCCCAATCGCCGTCGAGTTTCTTGGGCAGCACCATTTTGCTAAACGGTTTGAAGGCAGGGTAGTAGTGTCTTGGTGCGACGAAGGGGACGTGCGGGCGAACGAATCCGACCCCGAGCCAGAACGGTTGATCGCGATGTTTTCGTCTGTGATTGGTGATCAATTGAGCGGCCTTGGCAGCGGTTTTCCCATCCGAGTGTACCAGGTCGTTTCCGTCGGCTTCGACGACGACAAACGTGTTGCCACCGACGGCGGGTTTCTTTCCGTCGGGGTTGTTTTCGAGTGTTTCGCCGTCGCCAGGCGCTTTCCATTCGGGGCCCTGGCTGTTGAATCGTTCGGTCCAGGAGAGCGGATCATCGGCGCCGTCTGTGCCGCGTTCGATGCCAATCGGCACACCCATGTGGAAGATCTTGCTGACTCGTGCCGTGTAGTACCCATTGTTCTTGAAGTGTTGAGGCCAGGTGGCCCGGTCGCCGATTCGGGGTCTGGGGTTCGCGTATCCGAGTGCTCCGATTGCGTGCGGGTAGTAGCCCGAGAGCAGCGAGGCTCGTGACGGGCCGCAGTAGGTGCCTTGGCAATAGGCACGAGTGAAGCGGGTACCTCGAGCGGCAAGCCGGTCGATGTTGGGTGTTTGGCAGACCGTGTTGCCGTAGCAGGAGAGGGCATTTTGGGTCAGGTCGTCGGAGATGATAAACAGGACGTTGTACTTTGCTGCGGCCTGCAACGGTGGGACGAGGTTGGGACTGCTGCAACACGCGATGGCAACCAGCAAGCGGATCGGGAGTCGTGTCATGTTGGTTGTCCTGCCCGAGGGCATGGGAATGGAATCGTCGAGGGTGTTTCGAGACATCTTTCTCGAGAGGTCCACATTGTGCAGATCGTACCGACGACAACAACCATGTCGAGTTGTGCACTCGGTCGCCGGGACACAGTCTTCGCTTGGCCTGGTAGTGGTTTGTTATGGTGGGGAGTTGGTTGGGAAACTGGTTGAGGAGTAAGTGGCGATGCCGATTGAGGTTTTGGGTGGCGACATCCACCTGATTGAGCTGCAGACACGCCTGCCGTTTCGTTACGGCATCGCGACGATGACCGAGGCACCTCAGGCGTTTGTCCGCCTGAGGATTCGGGTCGACGGAATCGAGTCGACCGGCATTGCCGCGGATCTGTTGCCTCCGAAGTGGTTCACCAAGTGTGCGGACACGTCGTTCGAGACCGAGGTGTCGGAAATGCTGGCGACGATTGAAGCTGCTGTCGAGTTGGCTACGGGCACTCGGGCCGAGACGCCATTTGACTTGTGGCGTGATTTGTCCGAGCGGCAAGCCGACTGGGGGCGGCGGCAGGGGGGTGGGCAGGGGTGGCCGTCATTGCTGGTCAATTTCGGGATGACGTTGGTCGAGCGGGCGATGATCGAGGCGTTGGGTCGTGCGCGGGGTTTGAGTTGGTTTGAGTTGTTGCATGGTGGGGGTTTGGGGATCCGTTTGGCGGAGTGTGATTCTCGTCTGGTGGGTTTGGAGGTGAGCGATTTGTTGCCGGTTCGCATGCCGCTCGAGGTGATTGCTCGTCACACGGTGGGGATGTTGGATCCGTTGACTGATGCGGAGATTGTTCGTGGCGATCGTCTGGACGACGGATTGCCCGAGTCATTGGTGGGGTGTGTGTCGGAGTACGGGTTGTGTCATTTGAAGATCAAGTTGAGTGGTGAGATCGATTCGGACCTGGAGCGGTTGTGTAAGATTGCGAGTTTGATCGAGAGTTTGGAGGTTGAGGGGTTTGGGTTTTCGTTGGATTGCAACGAGCAGTTCCGGGACCCGGGTCTATTTCGCGAGTATTGGGAGCGATTGGAGAGTGTTGTTGACTTGAGGGGGTTCTTGGGGCAATTGCTGTTTGTCGAGCAGCCGTTTCACCGTGACGTGGCTTTGGACTGTGACGTGATGGGGGGCGATTGCGGTTTGGCGAGTTGGTCGGGGCGGCCTCGAATGATCATAGACGAGTCGGATGCCGAGCCGGACAGTTTGCGGCGGGCGTTGGAGTTGGGTTATCAGGGCACGAGTCACAAGAACTGCAAGGGTGTCTTTCACGGGGTGGTCAACGCGTGTCTGATTGCGTATTTGAACCGGGGGCGTTCCGAGAGTGGTCTGAGCGATTTCGTGATCAGCGGCGAGGATTTGGCCAACATTGGTCCGGTGTCCTTGTTGCAGGATCTGGCGGTGGCGGGGTCGCTTGGCATCCGGAGTGTCGAGCGGAACGGGCATCATTACTTTGCCGGTTTGAGTGCTTTTCCCGATTCGATTGGTGACCGGATGCTTGAGTGTCATGGGGACCTGTACCACCGCAGCCGTGACGGCTGGCCGACGCTTTCGATCCGTCGGGGTCGTCTGTCGTTGTCCAGTCTGCAGCGGGCTCCGTTGGGAGTCGGTTTCGAATTGGATGTCGAGCGGTTTGTTGGTTTGGAGAGTTGGCGTGGTGGAGTCCGAGGCAGCGGTGGCGTGGCCTGACTTGGTGGGCTGCGGTGGGCTGCGGTGGGCTGCGGGGGACGGTGTTGGCTGAGTTGGTTATGATGCGTCGATGAGTGCGAGGATTCGGACGACCGTTGTGGGCAGTTATCCGGTGCCCGATTGGCTACCGGAGAGACCGAGTTCATCGGATTTGCGTGACGCGACGATGGTTGTGCTGAAGGCTCAGGAGCTGATCGGGCTGGACGTGATCAGTGACGGCGAGTTGAGTCGATTTGACGGGAATCACCCCGAGACGAACGGGATGATCGACTGGTTCATTGGTCCGTTGGAGGGGGTGTCGACGGAGTTGAGTGAATCGGAGTTGAGTCGATTTGGCTCGTTGTCGGATTTCCAGTTCCGTTCGAAGCCAGCCGGAGTGGTCCGAAGTGTTTTGGGTCCGGGTTCATTGGACCTGCCGGCCGCCTATGCGAGTGTCCGCGATCTGGCACGAGCTCCATTGAAGTTCACCGTCACGAGTCCCTACATGCTGGCTCGGACGTTATTGGACGAGCATTACGGTGATCTGGAATCGTTGGTGATGGCATTGGCGGAAGTTTTGGGAGGTCAACTGGAGGGGATGGACGCGGCGGTGGTCCAGGTGGACGAGGCGAACGTACCGGGTCGTCCGGAAGATTCGTTGCTGGCTGCGGCGGGGATCAACCGGGTCTTGGCTGGTGTGACGGGCGAGCGGGCGGTCCACCTGTGTTTTGGGAATTACGGTGGCCGGACGATCCAGCAGGGGGTCTACCGTGACCTGTTGCCGTTTTTCAATGCTCTGGAGTGCGACCACGTGGTGCTCGAGTTTGCTCGACGCGGCGATTCCGAGTTGGAGGTGTTTGCGGACGTGAAGCCGGAGATCCAGTTGGGGATCGGTGTGATCGACATCAAGGACAGCGAGGTGGAGAGTGAGTCGACGGTGGCCGGCCGGATCGAGCGGGCGATCGAGGTGTTGGGTATTGAGCGAGTGCGTTGGGTGCATCCGGACTGCGGATTCTGGATGCTGACTCGAGAGGTGGCCGACGCCAAGATGGCGGCGTTGGTGGCAGGTCGGGACCTCGTGTTGGGAATCGAGTCCTAGCTGTTGGTTGGAGTGGAGTGGAGTGGAGTGGAGTGGAGTGGAAGAGTTATTGATTGGCTGATCAGCGGACGGTGATTGGGAGGGAGAGCAGTCGATGGGGTTTATCAATATTGCTGACATCGAGCCCTTGGAGGTGGTCGCAGGTTGTCGGATGCGGACGCCTCATGGTGAGAACTTGATGTTGAGTTACCTGGAGATGGACTCCGGGGCGGTGGTGCCTCTTCACGATCATCCTCACGAGCAGGGGGGGATCGTCCTGGAGGGTCGTGTCGAGTTGACGATCGGGTCGGAAACTCGGGTGTGCGAGGTGGGTGAGATGTTCCTGATCCCGCCTCATGTGCCTCACAAGGCTGTCGCCGTCGGAGGTCCGGCTCGGGTGCTGGACGTATTCAGCCCGGTGCGTGAGGACTATGCCGAGTTGTCCAACACGTACATCCCGTCCATCGGCAGCGACACTCCAGCCGTGGAGTCTGGATAAAGGGAACCTTCGGGTCTGTCAGTTGATCTGATCAGACCATTGGTTCTTTCTTTTCGGTGATCACTGGCAGCGGGGGATCGGGGTCGTCGCACATGTCGGCGTTGAGTTGTGTGAAGCCTTCCCATTCGCTGGGCAGGTTGTCGTCGAGGAAGATGGCTTCGACGGGGCATTCCGGCACACAGGCTTCGCAGTCGATGCATTCATCCGGGTGGATGTAGAGCATCGATTCGCCCTCGTAGAAACATTCGACTGGGCAGACGACCACACAGTCGGTGTACTTGCAATTGAAACACGGTTCGGCGACGACGTGCGTCATTGTGATCCCTTTGTGGTTGGGAAGTCTCGATTCGGATCGGATCCCGGCGTCCGTTTTGATCGACCGGCGGGAGTGCGATGTCGCTCTCGAATCTGACGATCGACTGCGGATCGTAGTGAGGGAGCCGGTCAGGTGTCAAGTGGCGAAAACTGGAGTCTGGCGTGAGTCAACATCGTGTGACCACACAGGTTAAGTCGGCACAATCCAGACCCATCTTGCCTCAGGTCTAGGCTCGGACTACAGTTTGCGCGGGTCGGGTTTCCGTCGTGTATTCCGCTTCATCAGGTCGTGCTCAGGCAATCCGTTGGCACTCACCGAAGTCGATCGCAGCCTACTGTCCCGTTGCCTGGAGCATCAGCCGGGTGCGTGGCGTGATTTCGTGGACCGATTCATCGGTCTGTTCGTGCACGTGGTGAATCATGCGGCTCATGCCCGCAGCGTCCGTCTTTCGTCGGACGACGTCGACGATTTGTGTGCGGAAGTGTTTCTGGCGTTGCTGGCCGACGATTTCGGTGTACTGCGACGTTTTGGTGCTCGGTGTTCGTTGGCGACTTATCTGGCGGTGATTGCCCGTCGGGTGGTTGTTCGCGAGATGGCCCGTCGTCGCAAGGCCGAGGCACTTGGCCACGTCCCGGCTCACCAAGCGTCACTGGACGGTACCGATTCGACCGCGTTGCACGAGCGGCGAGTTGACGACGCCGACGAGGTCGAGGCGATGCTTGGCGGCTTGAGTGATCGAGACAGTCGGGTGGTGCGGATGTTCCATCTGGACGGTTGCAGTTATTCGGAAATCAGCCAATCGCTGGGCGTCCCGGAGAACTCGATCGGTCCCACTCTGACCCGTGCCCGCGGTCGTCTGAGGCGGCAGAACGTCCGTACTGAGTCCGCTTCGACCTCGGAGTGATTCTTGGGCGTCCGAAAGTGGTTGGGCTGGTTTCGTGCGTCCGGTTATTCTGATCGGGTAGACCTTGTCCCTCGTGTCCGAACTGGCGGTCTGGTCGCGGGGGGTCGGTCATCTATTTTATTGACACCGCAGGGCGGTGCGGTTACACGGGAGGTGTGAGATTGTCTGCAGTTGGCTTGGTTTCGGGCCTCTGCAGCAACGGTTGCCAGCTGGGGTGCATCGAGATGCTGAAGTGTGTTCGCGGGTTGGGCGTGCGACGTAGTAGTTGGCATTGGTCGGTATTGGTGCTGGCCATTGTCGCGATCCCAGCTGTAGCGTTGCAGGCCGAGGATTCGTCAGCGTCTCGGCCGACGGGTCGTTTTCTGGAGAAGGTCTATCGGGACGCTCAGGGGTCTCACAAGTACCAGGTCTTCCTGCCAGCCGGTTACGACAAGTCGAAGACGTATCCGACGATCCTGTATCTTCATGGATCCGAGGAGTGTGGACGTGACGGTGTGAAGCCGATCCAAGTTGGGCTGGGTCCCTACGTACGAGCCCGCAAGTCGGAGTTCTCGTTCATCGTCGTTTTCCCTCAGTGCGAGACGACTCGTGGCATTCGTTTTCTGAAGCGGTGGCAGTCGGGTTCGCCCGATGCGATTCGTGCACTCGAGATTCTCGATCAGGTCGAACGGGACTACAGTGTCGATCGCAGTCGCGAGATCGTGACGGGGTGGTCGATGGGTGGATACGGCGCCTGGAGTTTGGCGATGGCGGATCCCGAGCGATGGGCTGCGGTGGTCCCGATTTCCGGCGGAGGCGACGCGACGCGAGTGGCGTCACTCAAGGAGACTCCGGTCTGGGTGATTCATGGGCCCCAGGACCGGATTGTCTTTCCTGAGCGGTCTCGCGAGATGGTGACGGCATTGAAGGGAGTCGGCGGGCGTGTTCGTTATGACGAGCCGAAGTCTGCAGGGCATGGGGTCTGGCATCGGGCATACGACAGCGAGGTCTTGGAGAGTTGGTTGAAGAATCCGCGTCGTCCGATGCCGGGCACCGACGTGAAGCTGGCGGCTCGGGGCACGGTGTTGCCGGCGGATCTCTTGCCGTTTGTTCCGGTGGCTCATCTCGGTGGAGCGGCCTATTTACGGGTTGGCAGCAAGATGCTTGGCGCGATCGCCGAGGCGATTCCATCGGCGGTGCCCAAGGATGTCCTGCAGGGGACTTTCGATCGGGTCGTGATCCAGAACGGATTGAAGATGACTCGGGGAACGAAGCGGAAGTTCTTCAACGAGACGATTTTCGAGAAGATTTCCTACCGGGGTGAGATCGAGGCGGTCGAGCTGTTGACTCGGGATAACGGCGTTTTACGGGTCAAGATGGCATTGAAGTCGATCACGGTCGAGATCGGCCGGGCTCAGGTTGACGAAGTCACAGTCACATCGCGTCGGGTGAATGGTCTGAGGCGATTGGTGGAAAAGCGTCGCAGGACGAAGGGCGTGGCGAGTGCCAGCCAGATCCTGATCGCACACAACAGGCCGGTCGTGTTGACGTTTGTGGTCGAGCCATCGGTGATTCAGCGTCGTCTGAGTTTGGTTTTGGGGGCGGGGAGTACGAGTTTTGAGATCGCCGAAGATCAGTACGAGGTGAAGGGGCCCAAGACGGTGGAGGCCCGGGGGTTGGTTCCTGATCAAAAGAGCGAGGTGATGTCCGAGGCGATTGTCAGCGGGTTGGAGAGTCAGCGTGAGTTTGTGGCCGAGAAGATTCGCGAGTTGGTTCCGGCGATGTTGAGTGAGTTGGAGCAGCAGCTTGTGATCGGCGACGCGTCGGACGTATTCGGCAATCTTTGGCCGTTGCCGGTCTTCCAGCCGCGGGTGCGGTTGTGGCCCGAGGCGCTGGTGATCGATTCGAGTGGACTTTCGTTGGCGATGGGCATGACTGTGGCTGCGGTGGATCCATCGGTGCCTGTCGGCGAACCGCGTGAATTGACAGTGGTGCCGGACCTGATCGGGCGTGTGCCTTCGACTCAGACCCTGCGAGTCGGTTTTGCACCGGGCCTGCTCGATCCTCTGACTCGGATCGTGATCGACAGCGGGATGGCTCGAGTCGATGTCCGTGACACTCCCGAGCCATTGGTTCGGCAACTGGGCGATCGGGACAAGTTGTCGAAGGTGATTCCGGCGATCGCAGCATTGCCATCGACGACCGAGGTGCGGACCGAGTTGGTGTTGACGCGACCAGTGACGATCACTCCGACGGGCGACTCGAAATCGGCATCGAAGTCTCCGATTGCCTTCGATTTCCGTCTTCCCGGAGCGCAACTGGTTGTTTCGACTCGAACGTCGAAGGACTGGAAGTCCTTGGCGGTTTTCGACTTGGCTCTGGAGCACACGGCGACGTTGAAGTTGCTGGGTCATGTCGAGGGTGTTGGGCGGTCTCTTGCTGTCAGTTTTCCGTCTCAGCCGAAGATCACAATGCGAGGGACCTTGCCTGACGGAGTGGATACGATTGACGGTGGGCTTCGGACGGACGTCTTCGCGGCCCAATTCGATCGGGCTTGGCAGGCGTTTGCGAACCGGGCGTTGGAGTCGAAGGTGACGATCAGCGACTTTGGATTTGGCGACGCCGTGTTTTCTCTGACGGACATCAACTGGGAGTCGCCATTGATGTCGATCGAGTTCGGACTGGTTCGGCGGTCGGGTGGGGCGTTGTTGAAACCGCGTGGCGTCGAGTTGAAGACCGGTCGCCGTTGAAACCGGAATGCGCGACGACGGGGGCTTGTGCAACAGGCCGCTTGAATCGTCTGACTCGGAGTGACACAATGGCCCGTGCTTTGCGGATTGACCGCGGACTGTCTAGCTGTTGTCTGGCTGCCGAGTTGTTGTTTCTGTTCACCTGGGATTCGCCTGCTGTTGCGTAAAGGATACAGAGAATGGCTGTAAATCTTGTCGAGGGTCAGACAGTTGGGATTGACCTGGGGACCACGTATTCGTCGGTCGCTCAACTTGATGACGACGGCAATCCGTGTGCGATTTTGAACTTAGACGAGCGTGACATCACCCCGTCGGTCGTCTTGCTGGGTGATGGCGAGCGGGTGGTGGTCGGTCCATCGTTTGCTCGGATTGCCGAGGAGGCTCCGGACCGGATCGTCGAGGCGATCAAGCGTGAGATGGGGAACAAGGATTTCCACGTGGTTTACCAAGACCGGAAGTTGACACCGGAGTTCGTGTCGGCGTTGATCCTGAAGAAGCTGAAGCAGGATGCAGAAAAAAAGATCGGTCCGATCGGCAACGCGGTGATCACGGTCCCGTACTATTTCAACGACATCCGTCGCAAGGCGACTCAGGACGCTGGCCGCATTGCCGGTTTGAACGTGATCGACATCATCAACGAGCCGACCGCCGCAACGTTGTCACATGCGTGGGAGAAGGGCGAGTTGGGTCGCACTGATCTCGAGCAGGTCGAGCAAACGATCCTGGTGTACGACCTGGGTGGCGGAACATTTGACGTCACGGTGGTGCGTTATACTCCGACGAAGTTCAAGGTGTTGGCCACCGACGGCGACGTGATGCTGGGTGGATTGGATTGGAGTCGTCGCCTGGTCGACCATGTGGCCGACGAGTTCCAGAAGCGATTCGACATGGATCCTCGCGAGGACGCAGCGAGTCTGAGGCAGATGACTCAGGAATGTGAGGACGCCAAACGGAAGCTTTCCGAGAGTGCTCAGGTGCCGATCGAGGTGTACTACCAGGGCAACACGCTGACCGTTTCGGTCACTCGGGGTGAGTTCGAGCGGATGACCGGCGATTTGCTCGAACGGACCAAGACGACCACAGTGTTGGTACTCGAACAGGCCGGTGTCGGGCCCGACGATCTCGATGAACTGGTTCTGGTCGGCGGTTCGACTCACATGCCGGTCGTCGAGAAAATGCTGACTGAAATTTGCCAGCGTGTGCCCAACCGTGACGTGCACCCCGAGAAGGCGGTGGGTCACGGAGCGGCGATTCATGCCGCGATTCTCGAGGCTCGGGCGACCGGTGGTGAGAGTCGGATGGGCAAGGCGATCATCGGTCGTCTGCGGAGTGTCTCGACCGCCGACGTGAATTCGCACTCACTGGGTACGAAGGTCACCGATCCTGGTGATCGTCAAAAGAAGAACCACATCATGATCGGGCGAAACACTTCGGTCCCCTGCGACATCACTCAGCGTTTCGTCACCACGTCGGACAACCAGGAGCGGATCCATGTGACGGTGCTCGAGGGCGAGGTGGACGATGTGGATGCGTGTGCGACGATCGGAGATTTCTGGATCACCAACCTGCCGGCCAACCTGCCCAAGGGTTCGCCGGTCGAGGTGACTTATGCCTACGACGATTCGGGGCGGATCCACTGTACGGCTCGAGAAATGACCAGCAACAATGCGGCGTCGATCGAGATCGTTCGCGAGTCGGGATTGGATTCCGACGGAGTCGATTCGTTTGGGGTTTTGGCCGAGTCGTATTCGGTCGAGTAGTCGGGTGAAGTCGGGTGAAGTCGGGTGAAGTCGGACCGGGCCGCACTCGGATGGACTGATCTTGGGAAGGGACTGCGAGGAAACCTGGCCGTGCCGCTGGATGTCTACAAGGATTGGCTGGGGATTTCCGAGGATGTTCCACGTCCTCCGGACCATTATTCGCTGCTGCGGCTGGTGCGGTTTGAGGATACGGTCGAGAAGATCCGTGCTCACTACAAGAAGCTGAACGGCCACGTCCGCAAGTACGCCACGGGGACGTACCAACTCGAGTCTCAGGAGCTGCTCAACGATTTGGCCAAGGCGATGTTGTGTCTGACCGATCCGGAGCGGAAGCACGACTACGACGAGGGGTTGGGTCGGACGTTCGAATCGGACGACGAACAGTCTCGTCCGACGATCGCTCAGACCCTGATCCGAACTGGCGGACTGAGCCGCGAGCAGGTGACTGAAGCCGAAGAGTTTGCCAGCCGCCGCGGGCTCTCGATCCGGGATGCCGTCGTGCAGATGAAGCTGGTCGATGCGGAAACGGCGGCCGAGGCATTGGCGATGGAGCTTGGCCTCCCCTATGTCGATCTCGAACAACTGACACCAGACGACTCGATCCTCGCCAAGATCCCTCGCAATGTCGCTCGTCGCAACACGATCCTGCCGCTGTTTGTCGACGACGACATGTTGTTGGTGGCGTGTGTGGACGAGCCGACTCATGATCTCGAAGACGAGTTGCGTCTTCGTGTCGGCGTGCCGATGCGGCGACTGATCGCCAGTCCGCTGTCGATCAACCAGGCGATCGCGAAGTTCTACTCCGGGTTGAAGGCGGACGGCGAGTCGGAGTCGACGGTTGAGGGGTCGGCCAAGCAGAAGACGGCGAGAACGAAAGCCCCATCTGCTGCCAACGCGGATCCGGATCCGGGCAGTACCGAGGCGAAGGTTGCCGAGCACAAGCGGCGTCAGATCGGGACGATCCTGATATGCTGGAGCGTGATTGTCCCGGTGATGTTGGACCTGCTGGTGTTGCCCAGTTCGGTCAAGGTGTTCGATATCTTCGGTTTCAGCCTGAGCTTGGTCGCGTCACCGATTCTCGTATTCGTTGTCTGGAAGGCTTTTTTCCGTCGCAGCTAGCGGCCGTGCAGTCGAACTACGAGTCCGCGGCAGCGTGATTCCTGGTGGTTCAGTCGGATCCCACCATTTTGGCGTCGGTCCATTCACTGAGTGCCGGCCCGGTGTCTTCGTCGCGTTGCCTGGCTCGCATCAGGATCTTGATGGGCACTTCCTTGAACGGCAGTTCTTCGCGGAGGACACCGAGCAGGTAGCGGATCCAATGCGGCGAGATGAGTTGCGGGTGGTTACATTTGAGCACGATGGTTGGCGGGCAGACATCGACCTGCGTGGCGTAGAAGATCTTGGGTCGTCGATTTTTCTTGTAGGGAGGCGGGTTGGTCAGGACGGCGGCTCGGACGATGCGGTTGAGTCGTCCGGTGCTGACGCGTTCTCCGGCCTGCTTGAAGACCGACTGTGCGAGGTTGATCAGCTTGTGAGCATTCCGTCCGGTCTCCGCGGTGACGAACGCCACAGGCGCGAATCTGAGCATGCCAAACGTGGTGATCAGGTATTCCGACCACCGGGCCATAGTCATTTCGGCTTCGACGGCGAGATCCCACTTGTTGACGACCAGGACGCAGGGCGTGTGCGATTCGACGATGCTTTCGACCAGTTGTTTGTCGACTCGAGAAATCGTCTCCTGCGAATCGAAGAACATCAGCACGACGTTGGCACGCCGGATACTTTGTCGGGACCTCACCAATCCGTAGAACTCGATATCGCTGGCGATACTTTTGCGTTTCCTGACTCCGGGCGTGTCGATGGCGACGAAGGCTCGTCCGTCCATTTCGAATCTCACGTCGATGCTGTCGCGTGTGGTCCCGGGCACTTCGCTGGTGATCACTCGTTCGTCTTCGGCCAGGGCGTTGATGAAAGTGCTCTTGCCGACATTACGACGTCCGACCATCGCGAGTCTCAGTTCCGGGTCCGCAACCAAGTCGCGTCCGCATTCGGCTTCGTCGTCATCCGCGGATGGCAGCACTTCGAGCATCGTCGCCAGCAGGTCACCTCGGTTTCGGTTCCCGATGACGCTGGTGGTCACCACGGGTACGTCGAGCAGTTCGAGGAAAGCGGGTGCTTCGTGGTCGGTTCGCGGCGAGTCGCACTTGTTGACGACGAGCAGGATCGGTTTCTTGAGTGATCGGATCCGACTGGCGATTTCGCGGTCCATCGGCGTAATGCCCTGTTGTCCGTCGACGACGAACATCAGCATTTCGGCCTCATTGATCCCCACCTGGATCTGATGTTCGATTTGTTCTTCGAGTTGATCGGTGTCGTAAAGTCCGATGCCACCGGTGTCGACCAGTTCGACGTAGCGATCCCCGGCCTGCATCACGAAGGTGACGCGGTCTCGAGTGACTCCGGCGGTCGGGTCGACGACCGACACTCGCCGACGTACCAGCCAGTTGAACAGCGAACTCTTGCCGACATTCGGTCGGCCGACGATCGCAATGCGGGGTACGGGCATGGGCGAGTGGTGGGTGAGGGTGAGGGTGAGTGAGCAGTGAAAGACGGCACTCGGCCGGTATTGGGCTGCCTGCTCAACTGTAGCCAATCCTGAACAGAGGACCAGACCTCCGGTTGTTGCCGAGGAGGGGTCGATGTGGCGAGCGGGTTGTGGACGTCGTGCCATGGGGTTGTATGGCACGCAGCTGACGATCAGCGTTCGAAGCGATCCGGCTGTTGTTGGAACTCGAGCAGGTTGGCTTTGGTCACAAAGAGGTACAGTCGTCCGCGGTACCAGGCGGCGTGGTCGAGTTGTCCCATGCTGGATTTTCGTCGGTGTACGCTGACCACGTCGAGGCCTCCAGCCACGGGCAGGTACGCATCGGGTCGGGCCAGGAATTCAGTCTTGGCCGTTTTTGAGGAGAGCAGGATTATGCGTCCCTGGTGAATCGCGTTGAATTCGGGTCGTCCATCGACCAGTTCCTGCCGGTCCTTGAGTGCGACGGGGCAGAACCCCTTGAGTCCTCCACGGTGTCGGCGTCCGTCGATCTGCTGCCGTTGTCGGAACCGTCTGAGCGTGGCTTGGACGTGAGTCGGATCGGGGGTGGGGGCCAGGGCAGGGGCGAGCGTAGGCGCGGGGGTGGCTTGCGTTGCGGAAATGAACTCGATTGGTGGAGCTTTCGGCAGGGCTGCCGGTGCGAGGTGTTGGACGGTTTTGACGGATGTATTGTTGGCCGGGTCTTTTTGTTTGGCGAGTTCTTGGAAGGTCATGGGTGGCATGGCCAGTCCATTCTGGCGGTAGATCTCGCGGAGTTCATCGACGACGTCCTGCGACGGGGCGGATGTCTTCGGGTTAGTCGCCGTGCGGGTCAGTCGTTTCAGCAGTGCCGGCATTTGAAGTGTCAGCCGAAAGCCGGACTTCTGTGCTGTTGCGGAGGTCGTGGCCGGCAGATCGGCGGCTCGGGAGAGGCTTGTGAGCGAAGCGATCAGTCCGATTACGATCGCCGTGCCGAGGACTGCCAACCTCTTTTGATTGCGTGTTGTAGTATGGTGCATCCCGACCACCTTCCTTGGCTGTGACTGGTCATTGCACGAGTCGACATGTCGACAGATACTTGGGTCCATCGGTTCGCTCGTGGTGATTCCGTTTCCTGCCTCGCGTGGCCCGTTGCGGCCTGGTGTATTGTGGTGGCAGGACCCGGTGTCGATATCGACGTCTGCCGAGTCAGTCCCACAGACTGGAACAACCGTTTTGATTGGAGTGAACCACCTGGCCGGTGCCGACTGTCAGTACCGGTTCAATTGTCACGACTGGAGTAACCGTCAGAGTCGCCCCAAAGTGACGAGTTAATGATTTGGAGACTGGAGGGTTTACGTCCATGGCTGAAGAACGGACCGAGCAGGAATCGCATGCGCCGCCATCGGCAGATCGACCGAGTGGCGCAACGGTGTCTGAGGTAGGTAGGGTGCGTAGTTCGAGTTGTTGGCGGTTGTTTTGTCGCGCGGTGCTGGTCGTTGTACTGGTGGCCTTGCCGGTGTCCGTGGGTGTCAACTGGGGCCAGTACCGTTTGTGGCAGGCGACACGAGGCGGAGGCCCTCGGGAGGTGCATCATTCGGGTCAGGAGGGTGCGGAGGCGAAGTTGGCGGTGTTACCGATTCAAGGCGTGATCATGCCACCGTTGACTGGTCGGGTGCTTGCGATGATCGACATGGTGGAGGATGACGAATCGGTTCGGGGCCTGGTGTTGTCGATCGACAGTCCGGGTGGCCTGGTCGCCGACAGTCACCAGATCTATCACCGTTTGGAGCAGTACCGTGCCGAGACGGGCAATCCGATAACGGTCACGATGTCTCGCATGGCCACCTCGGGCGGGCTCTACGTGGCAATGGGGTCGGGTCCGACGGGTCGAGTGTATGCCGAGCCGACGACGTGGACGGGATCGATTGGCGTGATCATTCCTCGTTACGACGTCAGCGGACTGGCCGACCGATTTGGTGTCACGTCAGAGCCCTTGAAGACGGGCCCGCTGAAAGATTCGCTCAACCCGTTCCGCGAGCTCAGCGAGGAGGACCGCAGGGTCTGGAAGGGGATACTCGACGATGCATTCGATCGGTTCATTGGCGTGATTGCCGAGAACCGTCCTGGATTGGACGCTGCGCGGGTGCGTGAGTTGGCGACCGGTCAGATTTACACGGCGAACCAGGCACTCGGGCACGGCCTGGTGGATTCGATCGGTTACGAGGAGGACGCGATCGAATCGTTAAAAACGGCGTTGGGACTCGAGACGGTTCAGGTGGTGACGTATCGAGTGCGTCCTGGTTGGATCGATCTGTTGTTGGACCAGGTCGAGAGTCGAGACCCGGACCGTCAATTGGCCCGGTGGCTCGAAACCGGCGTCCCTCGCAGCATGTACCTGTCGAGTTGGGGTGCGATACCAAGGGCCTTGCTAGATTCGTCTCGGTGAGGGTCGTTTGGCATGCTGAGGATCATTCGATTGCGTCGCCGAGTTTCCGTTTCAGCCTGGCCGCCAGTTCACTTCGACCTCGGTGAATCCGGCTGCGGACCGTTCCGATGGGCACCTCGGTCAGGCTGGCAATTTCTTCGTAGCGCAGTCCATCGAATTCTTTCATGACCAGCACGGTCCGAAACTCGTTGGGCAATTCAGCGAGTGTTTCGCGAACGACTCGACGGTGTTCGTCTCGCAGCAGATTTGCCAGCGGTTGGTTGTCGTGATCGTTGGCGACCTGTTCGTAGCCGGATTGTTCGTGGAGCATATCGAGCGAAACTGTCGGCGACTTCTGTTTTCTCAGCCAACTCAACGCCAGGTTCATGGCGATACGGTAGAGCCAGCTGTAGAAGGCCGATTCGCCTCGAAAGGTATCGAGTTTTCGGTGTGCCTGCAGGAGTGCTGCCTGGGCGATGTCCAGCGCGTCGTCTGGTGTTTTGAGCATTGCGACGAGTGAGTGAAACAGTCGATCCTGGTGGCGGAGCACAAGCACATCGAACGCGGTGTTGTCACCGCCGCGACACAATTCCACCAGTTGGTTGTCGTCGAGGTTGTTCACGAGTCTTATCGCGAGGCTTCGGGTGGTTTCAGGATTTCAGGGGTGTGGTTGCGAGAGTTGTTTTGTCGGGTTGTCGTCTGAGCCAGACCGAGAATGCGATCCCGACACAGAATAGCACAAGGCTGAAGCACTGCGAGATGGTGAGCCCGGTCCCGAATTGGCTCATTTCGTCGGCACGGAGGATTTCGAGCAGGAACCTGGTGATTGGATAGACGACGAGTGCGACGGCGAGAGTTTGTCCGTGTTGTCGGCTGTTGCGGAAGATACTGGAGGTAACCAGGCAGAGCACGAGGCCATTGAACGAGCTGTAGATTTGGCTGGGGTGCAGGCCGAAAGTCCGAGGGGCGTCGGGATTGATAAAGCCGCGAGCGGCCAGCGAGTTGAAGGGGACGCTGTCGTGTGGAAAGCGAATCGCCCAGGGCAATTCGCAGGCGTCTCCCCAGCAGCAGCCATTCATCAGGCATCCGAGTCGTCCGAAGGCGAGGGCGAGGAAGAACGAGGGGACGATCAGGTCGACGAGTTTCAGGGGCGAGCAGCCGTGTCGATTGCGGCGGGCAAAGACCAGCAGCGCCACCAGCGACAGGCCGACTCCGCCGTAGAGCACCAGTCCACCGGACGAGATGTCGACGGCGGCCTTGAGTTGTTCGAGCGGGCTGGTTGTCTTGGCGAACAGCGGTTCGTGATATTGCAGCACGTACCACCCGCGTGCTCCGATGACACTGGCTCCAAACAACCAGATCGCGAGGTCCCAGACCAGTTGTTCGGGAATCTGCATTCGTCGTGCATGTCGGACGGCGAGCATACCGGCGGCAACACAGCCGAGGAAGACGAGGAATCCGTATCCATAGACCGGCACCGTCGGGCCTGGGTCACCGCCTCGACTCACCAAACTGACGGCGACCAATGCGAAGAGTCCGATCACGAATTGCGTCGCCAACGCCTTGACGTCGCTCTGCGGATCCTCGTCAGTCTGTGCCCGGTTCGTTCTCGCTCGCCAGATCCAGTAGATGCTGAAGACGGTCCAGGGGACGGCCATCCATCCGATCCCGAGCACCGGGGTGCCTTGGGCCGATTCGGAGATACCGAACAGCGAGTCGAGTTGGAGTTGGATGAGTGTTTGGCGCATGGGCCATCGGTTGTGTCAGGGTTCGTGATTGGTCGGGTGGTTGTTGTCGCGAGTGAGGTTGTCGAGCGGCAGGTTGTCGATCAGGCGGACGTGGCCGACTGTGGCGGCGACGAGTGCGACGAGTGGTTTATCGGCGAGGGTCGTCTCTTCGAGATGACTGGTATCGACGATGGTGGCGTAGTCGAGTTCGAGATCGGGGACGGCTTCGAGCTGGTCGGTCAGGAAGCGACGCAGTTGTGGCAGGTCGGTGGTTCCGTTGTGCCATTGATGTCGTGTGAGTCCAAGGACACGTGACAGTGCTGTGGCGGTGTCACGTTGTTTGGGATCCAGCAGCACGTTGCGGCTCGAGAGTGCCAGTCCGTCATTGTCGCGTATGGTGGGGCAGGTGATGATGTCGATGGGCAGGTGCAGGTCTTGGCAGAGGCGTCGGATGACCAGTTGTTGCTGGAAGTCCTTTTGGCCGAAGTAGGCCGAGTCGGGTGTTGTGATATTGAGTATTTTGACGACGACGGTGGCCACTCCTTGGAAGTGGCCAGGTCGGTGTTGTCCTTCGAGGACTTGGCCGAGTCGTCCGACATCGACGAAGGTCTGTTCGTCGGGTGAGTAGACGGTGTGTTCGTCGGGCGCGAAGACGAGATCGACGTCGAGTGTGCGGCAGGTTGCCAGGTCCTCTTCGCGTCGTCTGGGGTAGCGTTGGAAGTCGTCGGGGTTGTCGAACTGTGGGGCATTGACGAACAGCGTGACCACGACGAATCCACAATCGGCCACGGCCTGTTGGATCAGGCTGGTGTGGCCGCTGTGCAGTGCACCCATGGTCGGCACGCAGCCGACACGCAGCCTGTTGCGTCGTGCCGAACCGACCAACTCGCGAACCTCGTCGACACTCCCAGTCGTCCTCATTCGCTCAGCCCGAACCTCGTGCGTCAATGTCCGTGTCCCTGATCGGTCGGGGATCGACCCCTATCCGATCTGACGGGATTCTATGGTCTGGGTGTCGGTTTGACGAGGTGGGCTGCGGTGTGCTGCGGTGTGCTGCAAAGACCGGCGGCACGATCAGCCAAGGAGGCCGGTCGTGCCGTCGGGCAGCAATGGAGCGGAGAGCGGGGTCTGGGGAATCCAGATCCTAGTAATCGTAGCCGGGGTTCTTGGGATCGAAGTCTCGGCTGGCGAGTCCGATGTTGGTCTTCACGTTCGAGTAGGTGTACTGCTCGATCAGCGGCGGCTTGCCACCGGACTTCTTGGGGAAGCCGTACTGTTGGACACGGATCGGCAACTGAGTCTGGTTGTCGATGTAGAGTCGTGTCATGTGGAATGGTGTGGTGGCGGTCTTCTTGGGGTGCGTCACCTGGATGACACGGACGCTGATCTTGCCGAGTTTGGCCTTGGGGAAGTAGCGGACCTGCGAGTTGCTGGCCTGTTTTTCCCAGATGGTGACGACGGCATTGAGCATCTTTTTGATGCCGATATGAGTGATCGGGTACCGGTTCTCTTTCATGACGAGGTTACTGGTCGGCTTGAGCTTGAGTGTACCGACGATTTTCTGGAAGCCGGTTCCGTGAGCGACCAGTTTGCCCTTGTTCAGGCCATCGACGTAGATGACTTCGCGTCCCTTGTGTGGTGCGGAGAACTTGAGGTAGACCGAAAACGGCTTCTGTCTCATCTTGATATTCATCGTTTGCTCGATCAGTTTCTCCCCGACGATTTCCTTCTTCGAGAAGGTGGCCGAGTAGTCCTTGACCGACTGCAGTGCTGCCTGGCTCTTGCCGACGATTTGCAGAGCCTGCTTGAGAGCATTGGAGCGGGAATTGGATGGTTTCAGAGCGACTCGATCGGCGGCGTTGGCTGGCAGAGCGGCTAAGCTGGCCAGGACGGCGGCCGTGATGAGGCAGAGTGCGGTTCGGGTGATGGGGGTCGTACGGGTCGTGCGGGTCGTCTGATCAATGGTGTTCATTCCAGGTCCTCGGTCACGGTTGTGCGATCGGCCGTCTGGTCGTTGTGGACGTCTGGGTCGAAGGCAGGGGGCGTGGGCAGATGTTTTGAAAGGGCAGGAACGCATCCTGCGTTTTGGTCGCACCGGGCTGCAAGTTGCTGTCACTCAGCGGAAAAAGCGATTCCGGCGATTGGTGTATCGTCGAACTGGAGTCAGCAGCTTGGGTGGAAATGGCTTCTGGTGTCGGACTTGAGTGTGGTCGGGGCCGGTCAATCAGATCGGTCGGAAAACAACGATTCGCGCGATGCGCTGGATGACCCGTCCAAAAAAAAAACCTCGCCCCGGTTGAGGGGCGAGGCCAAGTGAGCGGATTGTGGCCGAAGTGGATCGTGAGGGGTGTCGCGATCGAGTTAGGGGCTGCAGGGCAAACCGCCGGATCCCAGGGCGTCGATCTGGTCTTCGAGGTCATCGATCTTGTTGTAGGTTGCACCGGCGATGATCAATGCGGTGACCGAGGAGGCGACCATGACGAGGGTAATGGCATCGAGTTGATCGACGACCGATTCGATGTGTTGACCTCGGACGACCGGATCGGTCGGAGCGACCAGGACGGCCTGGTCGCTGGCTTGCGGCGGAGCCGCCGAAGTGTTCCAGATACGATAAACGGCACGTGTCGAGTCGGCATCGAGTTGGTAGAGACCGGCGGGGACATTGGCCATGGCGAAGTGGCCTCCGTCGCGGGTCAGAGTGCGAGCGATTTCCCGGTGTCCTTGCCGGAGCACGACCAGCACGCCGTCACGTGACTGGCCCTGATCATCGACGACCTGTCCGACGAGTCGGCCGGTTTCATCGAGAGTCACGTCGGTGATCGGCGTGGCCGGGCGTGCGGTGGGCACTGCCTGTTGGCTGGGCTGTGGGCTGGGCCCAAAGGCCCAAGCCGGGAGTTGTCCCATCAGCATGCCGAGGCACGAGAATGTGACCAGTGAGACTGTCCATTTGCTTTGGCTGAAAAATTGTTTCATCGGTCCGATCCTCTTTGCAGGCAATCCGTTGGCTCACGACTGGCTTGTATTCAGGGCAGGGCTCGGTCACCCGTTCAAAGGGTACAATCCGGAGAACCCGTACATTCCTTTCTATCGGACTGATGCCCGGTCCACCCTTAGTCCGAACCCCAGCGGTGTCCGTTTTTCCCGGTCGAGTGTTTCTGGCCAATTGGGATCATCGAGCGAGTCGAACGAGGTGAGATTTCAGTTGTTTGTGGGCTGTGGGGATTCGTGTTTCAAGAAACCGGCTGAAGCGACCTGGCGGCTTGTTGTTGCGGATTTCGGCCAGGTAATCGGCCAGTGCGTGTTGTGCCGGAGCGGGTCCGTTGAGCAGGAAGTGGGTCCAGGCCCAGGCTTCGCGATAGTCGCGACTGGTCATCGACTGGAATGTGCGGCGGGATTCGAGTCGTTTGAGTGAGGGGGTCGATCCCAGTCTGAGTGACCAGCGGAGTCGTTTTAGGTGTGGGTGCGATCGGTTGTTGGCCGAACTGGGCTGCTCGAAGTACTCGGCCAAGCCCTCGTCGAGCCACAGCGGGAGGTAGGGCAGGGCGTTGTGGATCAGAGCGTGTGTGCATTCGTGGCGGAGGTCAACGGACCAGGAGTCATGTTGGAAGGCGAAGACGTATCCTCGGTCTGCAGTCTTCAGGTACAGAGCTCTCCGCCGAGCGGCACCGGGCAGTCTTTGGCGGACGTGTTGCTGATAGCGGCGGCGGTTGGCCAGCAGGTGTACGTCGATCGGTTGCCCGGTGACGGGCAGGCCGAGCCTCTTGTGGAACTCTGCGGGGAGTGTTTCGAGTGAGCGGATGACCTGGCGGTGGTTGTCGAGATCGAATTCCGAGTGGAGCAGGAAGGGGCCACAGCGACGGACGGTGTGCCAGGCAGGCGGTTCGGCGGCGAGCAGTGTGGTGGCTCCAAGCATCGCGGTCGCGATGACGAGCGGCTTGGTGAGTGTGTGATTGGTGGTGAACATGAGGGGGGGGCCAGGCGAGTCGGGTCTGGAGCGGACGGATTGTATGCAGGGCGGCATGCGGGTCAATAGCCGGCATGAAGTGTTGGGAGTCGAGTGTGCTTGTGCGGTGATTGCAATTGCCGGTCGGGGGCGAGTGGCATAAGATCCCCGCCCCTTTGTGTGAAAGGAACGAGAATGGTTCGGTCGATCGGAAGATGTCTGGGCGCGGTCGTGATGCTGGGGCCTCTGGCGGCGATGTTCGCCATGATCGTCTGGGGCGTGCCTCAGTTGGCCCCGACAGTGCTTGCTCCCGGATGGATGTCCGGTGTGGAATCCACGTCGCCATCCGTCGTGTCGTCGACAGTGATAGGCGGTGTTGGTGAGTTTGGTACCGTGCCGAAGGACGTTTCGAGTGGTGTTCGGCAATCGAATCGTCCCTTGCCGGCGACATCGCGTCGTTCTCGAACCGACCAACCGATGGCGTCTGCTGGTCCGAGTCGGACTCGAGCGACTGGGTCGATGACCTGGAGCCAGGTGCGAGCCGGCTTGGAGGCTCGTGGGATTGTGAATTTCAAAATCCAGTCAGGCGGTCGTGCCGGCGAGGTGCATTTCAGTTGTGTGCAGCCGGTTCCGGGTCGAGTTCGCGTGTTGCGGCGATTCGAGGCGGAAGCGTCGGATCCGTTGCGAGCGGCTGGAGACGTGTTGTTGCAGATCGAGCAGTACGACCGGCGGTTGTTGCAGGTGGCTGGCTCGAGGTAGATTGGACGAGGTCGACGGATGTGGCAGCGATCGAGCCGTTCGTGGTCGGGTGCAGGTGTCGGGCCGGGGTTGAGGTCTGGTGGTCTGACGGATCGCAGTCGGCAGTTTTTTCGCCAGAGGGATGTGGTTGCGGATTCGGTTGGTGAGAGCACGGTCGAGTCGTTCCGCAATCAGAAGCTGGCTCGACTCGAGGCCGTGCTTCTGGTCGCCGACTCGGCACTCTCGACCCGCCGACTCGCGCATCTTGCCGTACTGGCTTCTCCCGCCGAAGCGTCACAGCTTCTCGAACGACTCAACCAGACCTATGACGCTGGCGGAAGCGCCTTCCATGTCGAGCGGGTGGCGACCGGTTTCCAGTTGTTGACTCGGCCCGAGTTCGCCGTCTGGCTGGACCGTCTCCACAACCGCCAGTTGCAGTTAAAGCTGTCGACTCCAGCCCTGGAAACTCTATCGATCGTCGCCTACCGCCAACCGATTACTCGAGCCGACATCGAAGCGATCCGAGGCGTTCAGTCGACCGATATTCTCAGGCACGTGATGGAACGCGGCCTGGTTCGGATCGGTGGCGAGGAGGATTCTCTGGGGCGTCCGTTCCTGTACGAGACGACTCGTCGATTCCTGGAACTGTTTGGTCTGACCGACCTCGACGAATTGCCCAACGCGGTGTTGTTGCGACGGCCTCCGCAGCGGCGGGAGCTGTCTGGCGACGATGAGATGACTGAGGAGTCGGTCGAGGACGAGGAAGTCGCTGAGGAGGAGGACCCGTAGCGTGTGGGCGGTGTGGTGGCGAGTGTGTCAGAGAAGTTCTGAGACGGTGTGCCAGACGTCTTCGGCGATTTGCGGGATGGATCGGACCTGTAGAGAGTCTGGTTCGAGTGCATCGATTCGGGTCCAGTGCGGGCGGCTGTTGGCGAGCGACTGGTAGAGTTGTTGGACGCGTTGTTGGTAACCGAGATCGGCTTCCTGCAGGTCGACGGTCTTGTCGGTGTAGTCTCGGCGTGCTTTTTTCCGAATCAGTTTTTGGCTGATGAGTGGCGGCACATCGAGCCAGACGACGGTATCGGGCCGCGGCAAATCGAACACGTCGTATTCGATTTTTTCGATCCATTCGATCAAGTCATTCTGACGTTCTCGATCGACTCGCGAGCCCTGGTGAGCGAGGTTGGATGGGACATAGCGGTCGCAGACGACGACCTGGTGGTTGTCGAGTGCATCGATGAGCAGACCGCGAGATTCGTAGCGGTCTCCGGCATAGAGTGTGGCGGCGAGTTCTGGTGCGACGGCGTCGAGCGGACCGAAGTCACCGTCGAGAAACCTGCCGATGGTCGTTCCGAAGAGTGTTTCGGAGTATCTCGGGAAGCTGAGCAGGCAGGCGGTGATGTTGTGTTGGTTGAGTCGTTCGACGAGTTGTTGTGCCTGGGTCCCCTTGCCGGATCCGTCGATGCCTTCGATGGCGATCAGCACAGTCGTGCTCCTGACATGATCCCCTGCACGCACGATTCGTCACTCGAGACGGCGTGGACATTGACGAGTCGTCCGATATCGGATTCGTCGCCGGGGAGCGTGACGGGCAGATAGCGTCGGTCGGTTCCTCGGACGGTGCCGGGTTGGTTGATGGCCGTGCGTTCGACGAGGACTTCGAGCGTGCTGTCGACCATCGAGGCGTGGAGTTTGGCTGCGAGTTCTCGCTTGTCGCGGACCACCTCAAAGACTCCGGGCAATTCGGCCAAGACTTCGGGGTCGCGAGTGGCGTAGCACCCCATCACTATGGTCCGAGTGCCGGGGTTGCGACGAGCGAGCTGGCGGATCAGTTGCCGGCCTTTCGAGTCGCCGGTCGAGGTGACCGTGCAGGTGTTGACCACGCAGATGTTAGCGACCTCGTCCCGAGTCGCCTCGCGGCAGCCTCCGGAAATCAACGCTTCCTTGACGAGCTGAGTCTCGTGCTGGTTGACCTTGCAGCCGAGAGTCACCAGTCGGCAGGTGGGACGATCGATGCTCGACGAGGACTCAATCACCGCCCCCGGCTCCACTCTCGCTTTCGGCCCCACTCTCGCTCTCGGCCCCACTCTCGCTCTCGGCCCCACTCTCGCTCTCGGCCCCACTCTCGCTCTCGGACCCACTTTTTCCTCGGCCTCTGCGTCGCCGTCGTCGTCGCTTGCGGCCTCCGGCGTTTTTCTCGGAGCCAGCCGAGCCGCCCGATCCACTGGAATTGCCCGAGCCGCCACTGACTCCGGGCAACTGAGACAGCGCGTCCTCCCATGTGGGGACGTTCTTGGTCGATTTCTGTCCGGCGTCGGTCAGGTCGTCATCGAAGTCGAGATCATCCGCGACGGCGGCATCGCGAGCTTCCTCGAGGACGGCGGCGCCTTGGGAATCGGTTGGAGTGATGTTGGTGGGGGAGGTGGTCTGAGGATCCTGCCAAGCCGACAGCGGATCGTTGAGGTTGACTTCGGGAGTGGCGTCGTTGGCCTGATCACCTGCGGTGTCGGCAGTTGGAGTCAGGTCGCCGGCCGACGGAACATCTACGGCCGGGTCGCCCCAAGCTGCGAGCGGATCGATGGCGGTGGTTGCCGGGGAATCTGCTGTGGAGGCTGCATCGGATTGTGGTTTGGCTCCACCCCTTCGTGGGCCACGTCGTCGTCGGCGACGTCGTCGTTTGCGACCGGTACCCGGCTCGCCATCATCGCTCTGGCCGGTGATCGTCTCGGCCGAAGCGCTCGTTTCGACTTCCGTGTTGGAGTCATCGTCATTGGGGGCTGGTTCTGACGCCGGAGTCGGGACGTTGTCGTCGACCAGACCGGCGCCGAAGGAAGTACCGGAAACCGGTTCGGCGACTGGTTCGGCGACCGGTTCGGCGACTGGTTCGGCGACTGGTTCGGCGACTGGTTCGGCGACTGGTTCGGCGACTGGTTCGGCGACTGGTTCGGCGACGGGGTCGGCGGCTGGCTTGGCGACTGGTTTGGCGACA
>Ga0114999_10000827_pt1 | contig 45287 bp, 47 predicted proteins | sample ArcticOcean_MG_C_3_FD_89820 | JGI IMG/M metagenome (GOLD analysis project Ga0114999, IMG submission 89820) | Marine microbial communities from western Arctic Ocean - ArcticOcean_MG_CB8_126 | ecosystem: Environmental > Aquatic > Marine > Oceanic | place: Arctic Ocean: Canada Basin | collected...
CTCCGCCTTGAGAGGGCGGTGTCCTTGGCCGCTAGACGAAGGGGCCTTGTGGCTGGCGATCCAGGATTCGAACCTGGATTGACGGATTCAGAGTCCGCTGTCCTACCGTTGAACGAATCGCCACCGACAAGCCAATTTTATCAGGCTCTGTCGGTCGCGCACATCATCGGATCCGCCAATATTGTTGAATCCGCCTCAGATCGAGGTCATCCGGAGCCACGGCTCACTGAATCATCACCAAATCTATCTCGGATCTGGTCCAGTGTCGATGATAGAGCGGAATCATCTGAGACGATTGAATCCAGTAGCGATAGCTGAGCCGCCGGTTCCGTCAGGTTCTCGACCCCTACGCCAATCAACCGGACCGGGGCATTCCGTTGTTTCAGGGTGGCATCCAGCAACGCCGTGGCGATCTCCACAATCCGGGCATCGCCATCAAACGATACGTGCGGCGTGTTGTGTCGGGTCAGGGTCGTGAAATCGTTGTATCGCAGTTTCAGGCTCACGCTGCGGGCGTGATTACCAGAGCGGCGGAGCCGGCGGCCAACCCCCCCCGCCAGATCGGCAATTGTCCTGTTCAGGAACTCCCTATCGGTTGAATCTTCGTGAAATGTCGTCTCGGCAGAGATCGACTTGGATTTGCTCTCCGACACTAGCTTTGAATGGTCAATCCCCTTCGCACGTTCTATTAATCTCGCAGACTGGTTACCTATCTCTCTGCGTAACGGACCTTCAGGAAATTCGGCCAGTTGGCCCAGCGTTTGAATGCCCAACCTGCCCAGTTTTTCAGCGGCTTTCGGCCCAATACCGGGCAATTTCCGTACCGCCATCGGCGCAAGATATGCGGCCTCATCCCCGGACGTGACAGTGAACATGCCGTCAGGCTTTCGCTCATCTGACGCTATTTTCGCTACTAATCGAGAAGGAGCAATCCCTATCGACGCCGTCAGTTTCAGTTCATCTTCCACACGCTTCTTGATCTGCATTGCGGCCTGTTCCGGAGGCCCGTAGAGCCTTTCGGTGCCGGTCATGTCCATGTACGCCTCATCGACACTCATCACTTGAACGTCCGGAGTGTAGTCACGAAGAATCGCCATGAACGACTTCGATATCTTTCCGTACAGGCCGTGGCTACTGCTCATCACAAGCGCGTCCGGGCAGAGCCTTAGAGCACGCGACATCGGCATAGCTGATCTGACGCCATACGGCCTCACCTCGTAGGACGCGCATGCAACAACGCCACGGCCACCGCTGCCGCCGATGACGAGTAGCGTTCCTATCAGGTCAGGGTTAACTGAACGCTCGGCGGCGGCGAAGAAGGCGTCGATATCGACGTGAAAGATTTTCCGCTCTGCAACCACGGATGGCCTCCTGTGCCGGTGACGGGGCAATTTAATGGCCCGATTTAATCCGGAAATAGCCGAAACGCGCCGGGTGTCAGGTCACGAGCGTAGCATCACCTGATTTGGACACCAAGTTGCGGTGTCAATTTGTTCCAACTACCGGTCTATACCGGTGGCGAGCAGTCCGACACCTCGAACCAGTCGGTCTTCCGTTGTTGATCGTTATGCCCGGACCATACGGACGATGCGATTCCGACCGGCTCACCCGGCACAACAAACCTGATCCCATATCGCTTGCCCAGCTCGCCCTCAGGGAAGACGCCGGTTGAGGTGACTGTCGACTGCTCTCCCGGTTGAAGGTCGATTTCACCTTCAGAGAAGACCGAAATAAGCCGCTCCTCATCGACGAGTACGATGCAGTAGGGAGCCTGCCAGACAACGCTGTCCTGGTTATTCAGCTCGATGGTGAACGCGCTTTGCTCACCACCCAGGTGCTTATTTGCCGCGCCCAACACATTGACCACACGGTCAGTCTCGTAAGTCCAACCAAATCGGAAGTTGGCGTCCGTATTAATCTCGCAGCCGACGGCCAGCAGGATTAACGTCATGACGACCAGTAAGACGATACCCGGTTTTCGAATCAATCAAGCATCTCCTTCATCGACAAATAAGACCCGTCCCAACGACTCAAGCAGGCTCTGTTACCTACGATAGCCACCGGTGAAACGGATGCCATTTAGGATAGCGATCCCGTTCAGGCGTCTTTTAGAGAGCGAAGCAGGTTTGCCATTTCCACCGCTCCCTCTGCATAGCCAGAGGCGTGGCCAATGCGGGCGAATGCCTGATCCGTCGTATACGTGGTCTGCACCCCGAAAATCACCGGGACACCGGTATCGACAGACAGGCGTGCAATTCCGTCCGCAGATTCTTTGGAAACGTACTCAAAGTGCGCCGTCTCGCCTTCAATGATGGCTCCGATGCAGATCACGGCATCGTACTTATCTGAGCGTGCCATCGCAGCGGCGGTAACGGGCAGCTCAAACGCTCCCGGCACGTGCGCTACCGTGACGTCAGAATCGGAAACACCAAGCTCGTCAAGCCGGGCCAGGGCTGATTCCAGCATCCGGTCGGTGATGTAGCTGTTAAATCGGGCAACTACGATACCAATCCGCAGACCGGATCCGTCCGTGTGTCCGTTCAGTTCTCTTGGCATAATTGCGAGTAGAGCCCCAGACTAATCCCGATTAATTCAGGCTAATCCAGGCTTGCGCCGGACAGCGTGTGGCCCATACGGTCCCGCTTGGTGTCCAAATAACGCTGGTTCTCCGGGTTGGAGGGCGCTTCCAATCCGACCTGGTTGATCTCAAGCCCGTAGCCCTGCAAGCCGACCAGCTTCTTCGGGTTGTTGGTCATCTGGTTGAACTTCTTCACGCCGAGGTCGACCAGAATCTGAGCACCTACGCCGTAGTGGCGAAGGTCCATCGCAAATCCCAGTTGCTCGTTAGCCTCGACCGTGTCGAGACCTTCGTCTTGCAACTGGTACGCCTTCAGCTTGTTGTGGAGGCCGATGCCGCGGCCTTCCTGACGCATGTAAAGCAACACGCCACGTCCCTCTGCGGCGATGGCCTTTCGTGCCATCTCCACCTGCAGGCCGCATTCGCAGCGGAGGCTACCGAACACGTCACCGGTCAGGCATTCAGAGTGAATACGGCCAAGAACCGGCGCTCCGTCCGAGACGTCTCCCATCACAAGCGCCACGTGCTCATCGTGGTCAACAAAGCTCCTGTACGCGATGACCGTGAAGTCGCCCTCGGGGGTTGGGAGTCGGGTCTCTGCTACACGCTCCACCAGCTTCTCATGTCGGAAGCGGTATTCGATGATGTCTGCGACGCTGACGATCGGGATATCAAACTCTGTGGAAAGCGACTCAAGCTCCGCGCGGCGGGCCATCGTGCCGTCCTCGTTCATCACCTCACATATGACGGCGGCCTCACGTGCCCCGGACAGGCGTGCCAGATCTACCGATGCCTCGGTCTGTCCTGCACGGACCAGAACGCCGCCCGGTGCGTAGCGCAGGGGGAAAATGTGGCCGGGACGTGCCAGGTTTGCGGCTATCGATTCCGTACTTGCGAGCAGCTTGACGGTGTGCGACCGGTCTGCGGAAGAGATTCCGGTAGTTATGCCGTCAGCGGCGTCGACGGAAACGGTGAAAGCCGTCCCGAGCGATGCCGTGTTGCGATTAACCATCAACGGAATATCAAGCCGTTCAAGGTCTTCACCAAGCATCGGCACACAGATCAGACCACGGCCTACGGTCGCCATGAAATTAATGGCTTCAGGCGTGATGAAATCGGCCGCCATCGCGAAGTCACCTTCGTTCTCGCGGTCTTCGTCATCAACGATGATGACCATCCGTCCGACTTTGTACCGCGCTATTGCGGCTTCTACGTTCCTGATTGCTTCGTCTGAATCAGGGACGTTATTACCTACGTCGCCTCTCGGCGTGGGGTCAGCTCCTGGCGTGGTCGGCAAGCAACTTCTCCAGATATGGGCGGGCCATCTGCTCGACGTACTTTGCGGTGACGTCGACCTCGATATTTACCCTTGAACCCGTTGTTCGTTCTGCGATCGTCGTGTGTTCGTATGTATAAGGGATTATTGCGACGGAAAAACCTTCGTCGTCCCGGTCCACCACGGTCAGGCTTGTGCCGTCGATGGTGATAAATCCTTTTGGGACGATGTAACGCATTATAGATTCTTCGCCGAGAAACCGGATAACTATCGAGTCTCCGTCCTTCTCCACAGCAGATACCTCGGCAACGCCATCGACGTGCCCCTGCACCATGTGGCCGCCGATGCGCCCACCCTCCGCAAGTGATCGCTCAAGGTTGACGCGACCACCCGGTTTTAGATCCGACAGGTTGGTACGGCTCAAAGTCTCAGGAATCACTTCCACCGAGAGTTCGCCTTCTTCGCGCGCCGTCACGGTCAGGCATGCACCGGCCACGCAGATAGATTCCGACTCTCGGAGTCCGGGCGTGACTTCCGGGGCGTGGATCGTGAGCTTCATCCCCTCAAAGGAGATGACTTCGCCCACTTCTTCAACTATTCCTGTAAACATGAATTACGAGTAGTTTTAGCCTGATTACTGGGGCGCGTAGCCCATGATAAGAATGTCCGGGCCGATCTGCTCTACCCGAACTCGATCAAGTTTAAGCGCGCTTGCGACCTCTGACACGCCGTTCCCGCCAACCGCGGGCAAAGCATCCTCACCGCCGATGATGACGGGAGCGATAAAAGCAGCCACTTTATCGGCCAATCCGGCGTCGATTACGGAGCCCGTCAAAGCGGCTCCGGCCTCTAACATCACGTTCAGGCACCCGCGTTCGCTCAAGGTGTCCAGGAGGCTCACAAAATCAATCCCACCGGTCTCAGATAATGGCAGTCCCAGGGTCTCCAGATTTGGGGTGTCTATGACCGTTTCACATCCGGGGCCTCTAACCCAGAGCACATCGCCTGGCTCTTTTAGCAACGCTGCACTGGCGGGCATCCGACCATCAGTGTCTACAACTACCCGTAGTCTGGGGTGCCCGGTCACACCCTCCAAACGGGCCGTCAGTCGGGGATCGTCCGCCATAACCGTGCCGATTCCCGTGATGACGGCATCCGCCTCGGCCCGCATGAGATGGGCACGCGCACGGGCTGCTTCAGATGTGATCCACTGAGAATCTCCGGTCCGCGTGGCTATCCGACCATCAAGGCTGGCGGCGTACTTCACGGTGACCAGGGGTCGCCCGGTTGCGACGTGGTGCAGGAACCCCTCCAGGGACACCATCGCGCTCTCAATGAGGTCGCCTTCAAGCGGCATGATCACTTCGATCCCGGCCTCACGCAGCTTGCGAAAACCCTCTCCGTCCACGCGCGGGTCCGGGTCGACCACGGGACAAACAACTCGCTTGATATCGGCGTCAATGATCGCGTCCACACATGGACCAGTGTGGAAGGTGTGCGAGCACGGCTCAAGGGTCGTATAGATGGTCCCGCCGCGTGCCAGTTCGCCCGCCTGCTGGAGCGCGACTACCTCTGCGTGGGGTCCCGGTATCGGCGTCGTCCGACCCTCGCCGACGATCTGACCGTCTTTAACGACGGTCGCCCCAACCGACGGACGTGGCGACACCTCACCCAACCCAGAGCGGCCTAGCTCGATGGCCCTCTCGATGTATCGTCGCTGGTCAGAGACTCCCGAGGTCATCGTCAGTTGCCCTGGCCAGCGCGACGCTCGTCGAAGTCGATGTGCAGGCGAGATGTCGTGGGTTCAGCCTGCCCCTGGTATCGACTGCCCAGTTCGCTTGAACCGTAAGGTCGGTCCACCTCGGTCGTCATGCGTTGAAACGATATCTGTCCAATACGCATGCCAAAGTAGAGCGTTATCGGGAGACGTGCCACGTTGGTCAGCTCAAGCGTCAGATTGCCCTTCCAGCCCGGGTCGATGTACCCGGCGGTGGAGTGAATAACGAGCCCGATTCGCCCGAGAGAGCTTTTGCCTTCCAGCCGCGCCACAATGTCGTTGGGAAGCTCAATGCGCTCCATCGTGCTTCCAAGTACAAACTCACCCGGGTGCAGGATGAATGCCTTGTCTTCCGGTATCTCCTGGCGCTCGGTCAGATCGGAAAGATCTTCCCGTACATCGATAAATGGCTTGCTTGAGTTCCTGAAGACGAGGATCGCCTTATCCAGATGAAGGTCAATACTGGCCGGCTGGATATCGCGCTCGTGCAGTGGGTCGACAACGATCCTACCGACGGCGAGTTCTTCTTTTATTGAGCGGTCACTCAGGACCATGTGCGTTCCTGAATCTGCTGGTATGTCTGTCAAGACCGGGGAGCTTCGAGCAAAGCCCGGGCCGGGATTCTACTGGACCGGGCGGACTCGGGACGCCGGTGACCATCGTAATCGCCTGACGGGCGGGGCAAGCGCCGCCCTTACGTTGTGTTGGGACGACACGACTGGTAACCGCCTACACATGAAACTGCCATCCTGAGCTCGAGGTGAAGGATCTCCCGGCATGCACTCCACCACGTATCTATTGCATGTCTATAAAAGACCCGCACAAAAAAGCAGGCGCCCGTCGGAGTGACGGGCGCCTACCGGGCAGGAGGGGTTAGCGGAGTTTCCGTGCCGCTGCTTCAGTTGTACGAGCTACTGGACCGCAGGGATCACAATCGCGAAAACTGCCGATACGCTAGCCGTCACGTCTACGTCCCCGGAGCTTATCTGCGTGGGCGCAAATGCCCTGGAGTCTTCAGCAAAGCTTGCTCCCGACTGCATGGTTACACCGGAAGGAGGAGTTCCACCGGTTTCCTGCAAAAACACAACCGGTCCCAGCTCCACTCCAAGGATCCGTGCGTAAAGCTCGGCCTTATCGTGTGCGTCCCGTGCCGCAAGGTCCCGTGCCGTGTCGCCGTACTCAGCCGGGTTGTCTAGCCCGAAGCTGATCCCGTTGATCCGTGCTTCATCGCCCGCTGCCTCAGAGACCTGGTCGATCACCGCACCAACGTTGTCCAGGTCACGGATCGTCACATCGACTGCGTTGGACACGATGTAGCCGACAATGACGGATTCGCCGTAGTCGCCAAGCGCTGATTTTCGTTCCACCCACGTGGACTGTGGCTGGATGCTGAAGTTACGGGTGGCGATGTCATCCTCCGCAACGCCGGCAGCGATAAGCGCTGTTCGCGCTGATTGCATGCCTTCCGCAACAACCTGTCGCGCCTCGCTAACAGTGAGTTCACGCGCTTCGATTCGAAGGCTCAAAGTCGCAATGTCCGGATCCGCTGCCACGGTACCTCGTCCAGATACAGCGATTCCAACCTGCTGGAAGTTGCCGTTGATCTGGCTACTGGCGACGCGGGCGAAATCGTTAAGGCCAATCGGGATCCCCTCGGAAGACGGGGCGAATATGGTTCCCGCCGGGACGTTAGTTATTTGACTGACCGGAGCGACAGTCGCCAGTCCGGTCCTGTCCTGCACTTCTTCTGAATCCGAGCTGCATGAGACGGCGGCGATCATCATGAGGGCCACTGCGCCTCCGATGAGTACAGACTTTCGGTCCCTGATCTTCTCCAGCATTTTCTTTCTCTCTCCTGACAGCCGCATGCGGTGTCTTGTTCTGTGCGAATTGGGTGCGAATTATTTCGAGCCGACCGTTGTCAGATCGGCCCTGCATAACTACAGACGCTCGTAGTCCTAAAAATGTTCCCGTTGTTTCAGAACTGATGTACTCAAGATATTCAGGCGTCCCGCTAAAACAACCCTCGGGCGGAGCCTGCCCGCCCCTGCAACACTGCTGGCTAGCGGCGCTTCATGGCGAAGGCCTGCTCACCCAGTAACAGGGTGAGCAGGCCAAGTACGACCTCAAGCTGCCAGAGCGGCAGCGTGATGCCGGCATCGCCCAGGTCCGCATCAGCCAGCCCGGCCTCGGATATAGCGAAATCTAGCGTGCTGCCTTCGCCTTCACCCGGAAGTACAGCCTCATCATCAATGAAGAGACCGTCGCCCGAGCGTGCGGGAAGCTCAAGCGACCCATCGTCACCAGGTTCGGGCGCTTTTTCTAGCCCGTCTGGCAGCGGTTCTTGAAGGTCGGCTTCGTCTGCGCCTCCGGACTCCAACAAGTCGGCAAATTCAGTCACACCGGAGTCCTCAACCGGGGCGTCGCTCACCTCTCCGCCCGCTGCAGCCTCTGGCGCGCTTGGTTCCATCACGGGAGGAGGCGCGCTGACCGCAGTGTCATTTGATGGGGCCAGCGGGGCAGTCGACGGGGCCGAATCACCAGACCATTCAGGCGATGGCAACGCGAGCGGTGCTGAGGCTGCCGACGTCGGTGCGGATTCGGGTGCAGTGGCCCCTTCGGCCGCAGCAGAAGTACCTGCTGCGGGATCAGATATCGCATCAGACAGCGGGGCCGTCTCCGCTGATCCGCCAGACGTGGGAGCCGAGACCGTAGAGTCGGACGAAGTACTGGCGGCGAACGAACTTGATCCGTCCTGTTCAAGAATCCCGGCGATATTGCCAATCACCAGTAACCCCAGCACAAAGGCGGCGGCGGCGGCTCCGGCGATCGCCGGAGCGCGGAATAGGGCTAGAGACCAGCCGGTGTGCCCTGTAATAGAGGAGAACGACGACGAATCGGGGAGCTGAACCATCTCTGGGGTCAGGGCAAACGATCTCGGGGCACGGACGCGTTCCACCGACCGCAGAATCGCGGCGGTTTCGGCAAGTCCCGCCGCATCGGCGTGGAGGTGAACCGGAAGTTCAACTTCCGCGTCTCCTCCAAGTCTGCGATCTATGTACGCAGACAGGAGCTCATCGTCCTGTTCCTGCCGCCGATTGCGCCAGATCCCGAATATCAACCGTCTATTCCTTTAGCTTCCGATAACTTCTGGTCTTCAATCTTCCAGGTTAATTTCACGTCGTTTCAAAGCTAATTAAAGCTCCCAATTAGCGACTTCGCTATGGATCTAAATCATGTAGACAAAATTGAGGGGGTAACTGTTCCACGTTCGCGACAATCCATTCCCGAAGGCGTCCACGTCCACGGTTCAACCGGGACTTGACCGTGCCTATTGAGACCTCCATCGCGTCAGCAGCCTCGTCATAGGCGAGGCCTTCAACATCGACCATCACCACGGCCATGCGCTGATCCGCCTGAAGCTCTTCCAGGCCACGGTCTATGGCCCGTCCCAGGCCTGCCGCAGGGCGTAGTCCTCTGGAAGCTCTTCTCCGGAAGGCAGCGTCTCTCCAAGGGAGACGATCTGCTCATCGATAGAGTCTTCGGGTCTCCGGTGGGTATGTCGGATCGCATCGTAAGTTGCGTTACGAGCGATACGCAGCACCCATGCCCGAAAGTTCACCCCACGCATACGGCCGATGTTTTTGAACGCCGAGATGAAGGCCTCCTGCGTTATATCCTCCGTAGTGGCGTGGTTCCTGACCATTCGTAAGATGACGCTGAAGACAAGATCCTGATAATTGAGGACAAGCTGATTGAACGCATCTAGGTCGCCCTGCCTACTGCGTGTGGTCAGTACTTGTTCTTGTGGGTCTTGTTGTTGTTCAGGCAAATAAGAGACGTATCACGCGTCTTGTAGCGCTGATTCACGTAGGTAATTTGCATTTAGAAGGGGGCCTCTCCCCTGAAAAGACAATCGTATGGAAAGCTGGGGAAGCACCGCATGCGACCACGAAGGCGTGAACGGCGTACTCCTACGTATAATTAGAATCCGCATATCCTAAATTGCCCGAATTCAAAGCTCTCCCACCTCTCTCTGAGGTTCCTGCCGAGACTTCTGGGTTAGACATCCGGAGTAAACCCGGCCTCTTGAAATCCATACGACAAATATCTGAAACCGCAATCACGGCGGTTCTCATCTTTGTGATTCTCCAGATCGCCACTCAGTCATTCCGCGTGGATGGACGGAGCATGGACCCAACGATGTCTGATGGTGAGCAGGTGCTGGTCAACAAGTTTGTGTACGCAAGCGCCGATGACGGCCTTTTCGGAGACATGCTCCACGCTATCAAAGGCGGGGAGGACGGCGAGCGCGGCTACCTGTTCCATGGTCCGCAACGAGACGACATCATCGTGTTCACGCCGCCGACAGGCCCCGATGCCGAGTTTCTTGTGAAACGAGTGATCGGGATTCCAGGCGATGAGATCGATATCCGCGGCGGACAGGTCTGGGTAAACGGCGAACCACGTAACGAGTCGTTCCCGATAACCCGGACGACGGGCGGAACTTACCCGTTAACGGTCGAGCCGGACCACTTATTCATGCTCGGCGACAACCGCGGTCGATCAAACGACTCCCGAACTTGGGGCCAGTTACCTGCGGAGAACGTCGTGGGACGCGTCTGGTTCGGCTACTGGCCGCCGTCCAACATGGACATGATTTCCTCGATCAGCGCAGCGGTAGGCTCCCTGAACATCATGAACCTTGGTTCGTCGATAAGCTCCGGGGTTCATCGATAAGCCCTGACGGTCCACTCCCGTAAATCTGGAGCCGATTGTTCCGCCGCTGCAATTCAAGAGACCCGTGTGTCTTTCGTGGTGGGTGAGGTTGGGGTAAAGTTGGCCTCATTCCAACCCGGCAATCTGTGCGCAGGCCCTGGCACCTCTATTTCGGGTGCCCGCGTACGGCCTTGTAACCACGTTTTGGGTAACTGGTAATTGCGACGAATTTAGGAGGACCCGATGGTGGATGAGCGACTCACGACGATGGCCCACCTGCTCCGACGTGCAGGTTTTGGCTCTTCACGTGACGAACTTGAGGAGTACGCAGCACGTCCTTACGAGGACGTGGTCGACGACCTCGTAAACCCGGAGCGGTTTGAGCCGTTGGACGAGGACGCGCTGGAGCGTTTCTACCCGCACATTTTCTCCAACAAGGACAACCCCGGTGTGTGGAACGGCCGATGGTTCTGGCGGATGGTCAACACGCGCCGACCGCTGGAAGAGAAGATGACGCTTTTCTGGCACCACGTGTTCGCCACCGGCTGGACCAAGAGTGAGCACACGCCGTCGATGGTCGACCACATCGAGATGCTCAGGAAGAACGGCCTGGCCAACTTCCGGACGTTACTTGTCGACCTCTCAAAAGACCCGGCAATGAGCTTCTGGCTGGACAACTCTGAGAACCACGGCGAAGCCCCGAACGAGAACTTCGGTAGAGAATTGCTTGAGCTGTTCTCGATGGGCATCGGCACGTACGACGAACCGGACGTGAAGGACGCTGCCCGCGCATTCACCGGCTGGACGTTTGAACAGCCGCTCCCGCTCTACCCGTTCGGCCACTACGACGCCAAGTTTGTCTTCCGCCCGGAGGACCACGACAACACGGACAAGACCTTCCTCGGGGTGACGGGCAACCTGAACGGTGAGGACATAATCGACATCATCGTCAAGCAGGAAGCGAACGCCCGCTTCATCTGCCGCCACATCTACAACTTCTTCGTTGCAGATGAGCCACAGATCCCCGCCTGGAGCGTAACCCCGCCCCTAGACGAGGCTGCGATCGACGTCCTTGTGAAGGCGTACATGGACTCGGACGCGGATATCCGGACCGTGATGAAGACGCTGTTCCTGTCCGACTTCTTCAAAGAGGCGCGGTCAAAGAGGGTCAAGTGCCCGGCCGAGTTCATCGCAGGCACGATCAAGTTGACCGGCGAGTTCCGGGAGATCGAACCCGGTCTGCCAACGCTAGACTCTGCGAGTGTCGTGATGGGCCAGAAGCTGATGGACCCGCCAACCGTAGAAGGCTGGCACACGGGCAAGGAGTGGATCGATGGAGGGACGCTCACCGAGCGCATCAACTTCGCCACGGCCCGTGTCGGCAACCCTGAGACACCCGGCACAAAGGCGATCATCGATCGACTCTCCGGCTCCGGAGACCCGATCACCCCGGCCGAACTCGTGGACGGTGTCCTGGACCTGGCCGGACCTATCGAGGTCGGAGATGAGACCCGCACGGCGCTCTTGCAGTTGGCAGAGCTTGATGGCGATCTCGATTTCGGCACGGCCGCTGAACAGACCAAGAGTGAAGACCGTATCGCCCGAATGCTGGCCCTCGCAGTCGCATCCCGCGAGTACCAGTTCGCTTAAATCCAATCGACTCCATTGGCCGACTCCTGAACGAGCCGGCCATCCAACTCAGACGTAAACAGAATGCCCGGCACAAGACCAGCCGGGCACCCCAAATCAGGGAGGATCCTGCAGATATGACGACCAACGGAAATGGCGCCAACGAGGCAAAGAAAGATCCCGTACTGGTTGTCGTGCAGCTCTCGGGCGGCAACGACTTCATGAACACCCTCATCCCGTACACGGCCGGGATGTACTACGACAACCGTCCGTTGGTCGGGATCCCGGAGGACAAGAGCCTCCCGATCAACGACACGCTGGCATTCCACCCGTCCGCAGCGCCCCTCAAGGGGATGTTTGAGGACGGCAAGGTCGCAATCGTGCAGGGCATCGGTTACCCGAACGCCTCCCGATCTCACTTCCGGTCGATGGACATCTGGCACACCTGTGAACCGGAAATCATTGCAACCGAGGGCTGGCTGGCCAAGGTGATCAAACAGTTCGACCCGAACTCCGACAACCCGCTCACGGGTGTCAGCTTTGGACGCGGACTTCCGCGTGCGATGGCCGCCCCGGGTGTCATCGCGACCTCGGTCGACGACTTGGACAACTACGGTCTGATGACCAGCATCGAGGCCGATCAGCGACGTGCGGAAGACCTTGCGATCTTCAAGCGCATGTACACACCGGCCATCGGTTCCGGCCTGGTCATGGACTACTTCGGCGACACGGGCCAGAGCGTCCTGTCCGGAGCAGACCTGATCAAGGTCGCACCGCAGCGCTACACCTCCACTGTGGAGTACGGAAACAACCCCATCGCCAAGTCTCTGCGTGACGTCGCCCGGGTCCACACGGCGGGCCTCGGCACACGGATCTTTTACACGCAGCACGGCGGTTACGATCACCACGCCCAAGAAGTGCCGACGCACGCACGTTTGCTCGCAGAGCTGACGGGGGCGATCAGCGACTTCTGGCAGGACCTGCGGGAGCATGACGCAGCCGACAACGTGTCGATGCTTGTGTTCACCGAGTTCGGTCGACGGATCAAGGACAACGGTTCCGGGACCGACCACGGCTCCGGCGGCGGTGCGTTCATCATCGGCGACAACGTCGACGGTGGCCTGTACGCCGAATACCCGTCCCTTGAACGGGCGGACTGGGAGCGGGATGAGGACCTTGCTCACACCTTCGACTTCCGAGGCGTCTACGGCACGATGCTCCAGCAGCACCTGAACGTAGACCCGGAGCCGATCGTCGGCGGCACCTTCGAGCAGCTTCACCCTTACAAAGAGACGGCGTCAGTCTGATCCAGGAAACTCGATCCTCAACTTCCGCCAACCGTACTTGAGTTCCGGAGAACGACTATGACCCTGAAATCGGCTACCAAGCCCGATACCCCACCGTTTGCGCTTCTACGCGCTGGCTACCCGTTCTTGACGACACTGGGCATGCGTCGTGTAACGACCTACTGCATGGATATCGTCATCGGCGACAAAGACGAGCTTTATGTCCTCTGCCGGGCGGACAGCCCGGGACTGGGCGGCAGCAACATTCGCCGAACGAACTGGAACGACGATGATCTGGACACCATCGCCGGAGGAAAGCTTCTCTGGCCGGTCCAGATGATCAGCGACTCTGAAGGCACGCTCTACATATCCGACGAGGGCCGTCATTCGATCATCAAGATCAAGCAGGATGGAACCTTTGTCGACGAATGGGGCGAAGAAGGATCTGATGCAGGCCAGCTGAATCGCCCGTCCGGCATCGCATTCGACGCCGACGAGAATCTCTGGGTGGTCGACACGCTCAACCACCGCGTCCAGAAGTTCAACAAGGATGGTCGTTTGATCTCGGGCTTCGGCTCCAAGGGCCCCGGCCCCGGCGAGTTCGACATGCCATGGGGCGTCACCGTGACCGGTGAAGGCGATCTCCTGGTAGTGGACTGGCACAACGACCGTGTACAGCGGTTCACGGCCGATGGCGAGTTCATCATGGAGTTTGGTTCGTCCGGGTCCGGCGATGGCGAGTTCAATCGACCGGCCGGCGTCGAGGTCGATCACCACGGCGACATCTACGTGGCAGACCGCGGCAATAACCGGATCCAGTTGTTCAACCCGGCAGGAAAATATATCGATAAGTTCATCGGCGACGCTACTCTCTCTAAAAGCGGCGAGACGTACGTGCGAGCCAACCCGTCGGTGCTACGTAACCGCGAGATGGCGAACACTGAGCAGCAGAAACGGATGCGCGGGGTGGCACAGGTACGGTTCGACAACGAGGGCCGGATGTACGTGCCGGACTTCGGGAGTCACCGGATTCAGGTCTACAACAAGCTGGCTTACGAACTGACACCGGACGATCTTCCACCCGTCCCGAACCACCCGACGCTTTACACGGTTTAGGCTCAACTAAAGAACGTTATCGAGAGGCGCCCCGTTTTGGCGGGATGCCTCTCGATTTATCTGGCCCACCCAAGAAATCCAAGAAACCCCGGGAGAAACGCCACATGCCGATGATGTACGGCTTCGCAGCGCAGCGAAAGCAGATGCTTGAAGCTGAGCTAGAACGGCTCCGCATCGAGATGCCGCCTCTTGGCGCAATGCGCGTCGCTTTAACGGGCGATCTGGCTGTCTCCCGCGTCACGCCGGAAACGGCGCTGGAACTGGTCATCGTGCAGGTGACGGACGAGCCGTTTCACAGGCGGTCTGATTTCTGGGTAACGCATCTCCGGCCGCGGCTGGACACAAGTTATTTCGTTTACACGCCGGAGGAGTACGAGGAGCTGGTCGATACCGATCCTCTGCTCATGGCGGTCGAACGCGACGGAGAGGTGATCATTGGCTGAATCGGCAGCACGCAAGAACGCCGAAAGATGGATGACGCAGTCAGGCACCGACCTGGCAGATGCAGAGTTCGTCGCCGCATCGGGTAGACATGCCCTGGCATGCTTCCTGTGCCACCAGAGCGCCGAAAAAGCGGTCACCGGCTATCTGCTCGCCCGGGGCGCAGAGATGGTCTGGGGGCACTCTCTGGCCGACCTCTGTGAAGACGCGATGGCCGTCGAGCCGTCGTTCGACTTCATGAAGTCGATCGGTCCTTTGCTGGACAAGCACTACATGGGCTCTCGATACCCGGGCGGACTGCCCGGCGGAGTGCCGTCGGAGGTGTACGAGGGGTACGACTCCGAGCGTGCGCTTGAGATCGCCCGAGACATCAATCAGTTCTCACGTGAACGGATAGACCAACTTCCGAGTTAGAGATGGGCGACGCAGGCTAAGATCAGTTTGCTGAAATCACTATCTCTAATGCGGCACGGGATAAACCTATGGCGAAATACGGCGAAGGCGACCGAGTAGCCTTACATCCAAACGTAACCGGACAGCACGTTAAGTACGAAGGCCGCATCGGTGTGGTCCTGAGTATCGAGGCCGACGTACTGCATCATCACCTTGGTGGCGTCGCGCAGTACCGAGTTGAGATCGAGGATGAGAACCCGGCCGTCTCGGTATCTGTATCTGAGAAGGAACTGCGGCGCGCAAGGCGCACGCCAGAAAACAGCTAACCGGAGAACTGCTTCGAGCATTCGATGGGCGTATTTCTCAGGATTCTTGTCCCAATAATTCTGCTCCCGTTGCTGCGGTGGGGAGTGCCGCGTCTAATTAAATACATAGGCCGCCGGTACGATCACCAACAGGCAGAGAAGCGTTCAGGTGGCCCGGTGATCGAGGGACACCTGACGCCCTCAGAGTTCCCGACGCAGGATCTACGAAACGTGGACTTCTACGACTACGAAGAGTAACCGAAGAGCATTGCTCCCCGTTCAAGCCGAATCCCGTTCCTTAGCCATCAGATACACGTCCACACTGTTCAGTTGCGACGAGTACGACGTGACGTGTTGGAATCCCGCTTTCTCGTAAGCACGAATGGCACGTCGATTGTCCGGCTCCGGGTCGATCACACAACGCTGAATTGACCAGTCAGCGAACACGATTTCGTCAACAAACTGGCGTATCAGCGAAGTCCCAATTCCACGATCACGCCATTCGGGAATCCCGATGAAGATGTCGATCCCTGCGGCATGGGGAGCCTGGATTTCTGCGGCAGCGGCCGGATATTCCGCCACGTTGTAGGTTTGGATCACACCGATGTCGGTTGTGTCGACCTCGATGATGAAGATACGCGTCTTCTCATCTTCGCCCTGAGCGCGTGATTCCCATTTGGAGCGAATAGCATCCTCGGGCGTGTCACTTTCGTGCCACCAGAAGGCGACCTCCCCTTCCCGCAACCATTCCACGACATTGTCGACGTCGGAAACAGCGAGAGGTCTGAACGAGATGTTCAAAAGTTGTCCTCAGAGTTCAGTGGTGCCCGATTTCATAAGCCCTCACCCTATTCCTGAAGTTCTCGAAGGACGGGCCTTAGGCAGAGGCCGCTGCTCGCCCATACATCGTGGTTATGGGATTCAGCCCGCCATTCGAGAGCCTCAGGGTGGGCTCCGTCTCCGGTTTAGACGCCCTGCACCATGAAGGACTTTGTGTCAGCCGCCCTGTGTCGGATTTCTGCTACTGGGGCGTACTCCGGGGAGGTCGCCCATTTCTGAAGTGCTTCTGCGTCCGGAAACTCCAAAATGACCACTCGGCCGGGGTTCCAGCCACCCTCGCCCGGGGTCACTTCACCGCCACGCACGAGATATCGGCCGCCGTACTGGGCGATGGTGGCCGGCACTAGGGCCTGGTATTCCTTGTAGGCGTCCTGGTCCTTGATCGTGATCTCGGCAATTGTGTAGACGGACATTCGTTAATCCTTTGAGTTCTTTGTATTTAGAGAGTTCGAATAGCTGAAGCGGGATTCCTGAATCCGACTAAACGCCTTCGACTTTGAACGATTTCGTGTCCGCTGCCTTGTGGCGAATCTCGCCGACCGGTGCGTACTCCGGCGAGGTCCTGAATGCCATCATCGATTCATCGTCCGGGAACTCGAGAATGACAACGCGCTTGGGAGACCATCCGCCCTCACCGGGCGTCACCTCTCCACCGCGCACAAGATACCGGCCACCAAATTTCTCGACGAGCGGTGCCGCCAGAGCCATGTATTCCTTGTAGGCCTCGGCGTCTTTAACGGTGATGTCTGAAACGGAGTAGACGGCCATTCTTGGGTCTCCTTCTGGAATAGGTATTGTCGGGTCCGACGAACGGCCTACGGGTCGATCAAGACGCCGGGGTTGAGGATGCTGTTCGGGTCCAAAGACTTCTTCGCCGCCCGTAGTGCAGTAGCAAAGGTTTCAGGCCGCTGTTTGTCGTACCACGGACGGTGGTCGCGGCCGACGGCGTGGTGATGTGTGATGGTCCCGCCGGCTGCGATCAGAGCTTCAGATGCCGCTGTCTTGATCTCAAGCCACTGCGACAGTTCCGAACCAGGGATACCGGGTGCGGTGAACGAGTAGTAAGGAGCCGGGCCGTCCGGGTAAATGTGCGTGAATCGCGCCGTGATCGTTCCGCCGCCGCAAACCTGGTTCATGGCGTCCTCCACGGCCCCACGAACCGAGCGGTCAAACTCCGGCCAGCGGTCCCACGTGATGGACGTCTCAAACGTATCGGCGATAACGCCCAGACCGGTAATGTCGTTCCAGTCGAATGGCAGATTTATGAATGCCTCACGCCACGCGCCGACAGCGCCCTGTCTTCCGGCGGCATCGCTGCTCGCCTTCGCTCCGGCTGGCGCGGGTGAGATGACGATCTCGTCGTCATCCACCTGCCCACCGGCATCCCGGGCGATCGATACCGCCTCTTTGATAAATGCGTCCTGTGGCACGTCGGCCGATTCAAAGCCGATGATCAAGATTGCGGTCTTACCGTCCAACCCGGCCATCGCTGCGCCCTCTCCGGGATCAAGCACCCTGAGATTGGCGGGCCAGAGCTTGGCCTGTGCGATTGCTCGTGCGGCCTCCGAGACCGACTCCAGCGACGGGAACGATACGCCGGTTGAAGCTCGGAAGCGTGGTCGACCCTGTATTCGCATCCAGGCCTCTGTAACGACGCCCAGAATGCCCTCGCTGCCGAGCGCAAGACGGTCCGGGCTTGGTCCCGCGCCGCTGCCGGGAAGTCGGAACGACTCCCACGGGCCTGACGGCGTGACCATGCGAACCGACTCGACAAACTCGTCGATGCGCGTCTCGTTGGTGGCGTAATGGCCGCCGGACCGTGTGACTATCCAGCCGCCAACGGTCGAGTACTCAAAGCTCTGAGGAAAGTGGCGCATCGTGAAGCCGTGCGGCTTGAGCTGTGCCTCAAGACGCGGACCGAGCGTCCCGCCCTGCACGCGCACCGCCCTCGACCTGGCATCGACCTCAAGAACCTGGTCCATACGCGTCATGTCCATCGTGACGATACCGTCGTAACCGTCCGGCGCTTCCACGCCGCCGACTACCGAAGATCCGCCGCCAAACGGGCTGATCGTATAGTTCGCGCCCCCACACCAGTCGAGCAGCGATACGACTTCTGCCTCATTTCGTGGGTATGCGACAACGTCGGTCGGGTTCGGAAAGTCGCCCGCAAACTTGCGCACACGGTCCCGGAAGCTGTGACCGTAGGTATGGAATGCGCGCTCGTAGGTATCGGTGGTCGTTATCTCTGACAACGAAGCCGGGGGAGTAATACGGGCCGGGCGCATATCCAGCTGGTCTACCGAACGCGGTTGCACGGTTTTAAGCCATTGGCCGAACCGCTGCGACATCCCCCTCGCCGCAGCCTCACGCTTCGCTGGTGTCGGTTCCTGGGACTCCATGCCCCATGCCCAGTAACTTCGGCGGTCTGTCACGGATGGTCCTTATCTGTCTGAAATGGCGAACGATACAGAAGGAGAGTTTAGGTGGTTTTGAGAGCGGGCGAGAGCGGTCTTGCAAATTACCGCGTCGTTCTGTCATATCGCCACCCCGAAGCTCATACCTACTGTCATCCTGAACTCGACGTGAAAAGGATTACAAACCTCGATCCGCCCCGATCAACGACCGCAGCCTCGGTGCGCCGGATAGCCAACCCGGGAGCCTGGGATGCACCCACATCGCCGCCAGCAGAAACGGTATCGCCAGCATGTATGACCCAACCGCATCCATGACCCAGTGGTCGAGTTCGATCACCCGTGCCGGCCCCATCGTGATAACGAGCGCCACAAGAAACACCCGCAGCGCTAAGCAAGGTCGTCCGGGCCTCATGTAGACACCCGCCAGGTAGGCGAGGATGCCGAATACCAGCACGGCGTATACGACATGCCCGCTTGGATATCCCCCGGCGCCGAACACGGCTTCTGTCCACTGAAGATCGTCGGTCGGACGAGGGCGCGACGCCAGATCCGTAATCCGGGTCAGGGCCGTAAGCCCTCCGGTGGCGAAGAAGGTAAGCGCCGCGTAGCGACCCCATGCCCACCAGACGACCGGGATGAGCAGTACGAACAGCGCCGGGGCGACCCTGTCTTCGGAAATGAAATCCAGTGCGTCGACAATCGTCCGCACCCCGACCACGTCAAGCTCATTGAACCAGCGCGTCAACATACGTTCACCGGTCAGCAGTTCGTTATTCCGGATGATAAGCGTAAAGACGGTAGCGATTACCGCCGTTATTCCGATCGCTGGAATCCAACGCATCAGGTCCGGCTTAACTTGATCGGTCGAACCGGCCCTCTGGTTCATGCCGATGCGTGCGCGGCCGCGCCGGTTCCCGCGATCTTGCCGAAGACGAATCCATTGGTAATACCGGAACCGCCCGGGTAGTTCTCATAGAAGATCCCGCCGACCAGCTCACCGGCTGCGTACAGTCCGGGAATCGGCTGATCCTGCGTGTCGATTACCCGTCCGGTGGTATCGATCTTGAGCCCGCCAAACGTAAACGTGATGCCGCACGTGACTGCATACCCGGTGTATGGAGGTTTATCGAGACGCAGCGCCCAATTGGTCTTCTCCGGCGCCACGCCGATAGTGGTCTTACCGTCGAGAATTGCCGGGTTGTAATGCGTGTCCTGCACAGCGGCGTTGTAGTCAGAAACCGTCTTCTCCAACGCGTCGGCATCGATGTCCAGCCCGATGGCCAGTTCACGGATGGTGTTGGCCTCAAACTTGGTCGTCTCGCGGATGTGATATTCATCCCGCAGCATGTCGGTTACCTGCGAGTCGAATACCTGGAACGCCAGCCGATTTGGCTGGTTCAAGATCTCTTTGCCGTACTTGGCATATGTGTAGTTGCGGAAGTCAGCGCCCTCGTCCACGAACCGGTCGCCCTCCACATTGACGATCAGGCCCAGCGGGTACGAGTGCTTCTGGAACAGGTCTGCGATGTTGCGGTCTCCGCCTTCATCCGGCGCACCGGCGTCCCACGCCACGGCATGGCAACCGCTGTAGTGGCCGTGCGAGCGCGCTCCGATTTCCAGCGCCATTCGGATGCCGTCACCGGTGTTGTACCGGGTGCCACGAACCTTGGCCATATCCCAGCCGGGGCCCAAGTAACGAGTTCGCATCTCAGCGTTCGCCTCGAAACCGCCACAGGCCAGTACGACCGATGTCGTCTCCACCTCTGTAAGGCCGTCCGGGCCGCGCAACGCTATGCCGCGTATGCCGCCCTGCTGGTCGATCAAGAGGTGGTCGCCCATCGTTCCGTAAGCAATGTCGATGCCGAGATCCACGATACGGTCGAACAAGGAATCTACGAGACCTTTGCCCGCGCCCACGGTCTCACATGCAAGCCCGCCCCAGAATTTGTAGACGCCATCGACCTTGAACGACTGGCGGCTGTACATGAGACCCCACCGGACGCCCTGCTCACGGAGCCAGATGGCCGTGTCGTGCGCGTTGTTGACGAGAACATCCGCCAGCTCCGGGTCGGACTTGCCGCCGGTGACCCGCATCAAGTCGTCGTAGAAAGCGCTGCGCGGATAGGAGCCGACGTCGATCTGAGCTCGCTCGGCATTCGATATCTCGCCAATAAGCGGGATCAGGTCGTCCAGATCGTCGTACGGAAACCGAACCGCTCCGCCGGTGACGTATGAGTTGCCGCCACGAGCCGCTTCCGGCGCTTTCTCAAGCACAAGCACATTCGCCCCGTCCAATTTCGCAGCAATAGCCGCGCTCAGGGCCGCGTTACCGGCACCAACTACTACGACGTCATACTTGTCATTGAGAGGCGACATTCAGTTCTCCTTGGGTCGTGTTTGATGGTCTTTGGTATTCTTTGGTATCCAAGGTGGAGGCAGTCTACCGCCGAGCGGCACCGACTGGAACAACGCCTTGTTTCTGAGACTCCCCAATGTGTCCCGGCATCCCAATATTGTCATCCTGAACTTGATTCAGGATCGGCCGGAGCAACGGCATCGCTCGCGTGTCGCGGCAACAACGATCACACATGCGTGATTCCAAGATCACACCCTGTTTCATATCGGGCGGATCCTGAATCAAATTCAGGATGATATGGGTACGACGAATCTGGGGTCGGAATTACCCCGCGACGTCACGCTTTTTTACCGCCAGCGCGCTAATCGCCTCAAGCACGACACGATGCGCCAGCTGTGCCGTGATATCTGCTGAGTCGTAAGGCGGCGATACCTCAACAACGTCCATCGCAACCAGATGTACGTCAGATCCAACTATCCGGCGTACAGCACGAAGTAACTCGCGCGCCGAGAGCCCACCCGGTTCAGGCGTACCGGTGCCGGGAGCGAATCCCGGGTCTGCAACATCGATATCGACCGATAAATATAGATGCTCCGCACCGTCTAACGCCTCTGAAATGGCTTCAGCGATCACTTCGTCAAAGCCACGGGTCTCGATCTCCGACATAAGGTGCCAGCGCATGCCCTGTTCCTGCATCCACTCAAACGTTTCTTTTGGCGGCCAGTAGCCACGCAACCCCACCTGGACAAAGTTCTTTCCGGGGACCGCTCCCGATTCGATCAATCGCCGCATGGGGTTCCCGTGGGCGATCAGGACGCCGCCGTAACCGGATTCGCCGGTATCCGCGTGTGCGTCAAAGTGAAGGATCCCGACGTTGCCATGGCCGTATTTATCGGCTACGGCCGTGGCAGAAGGCAGGGTGATCGAATGGTCGCCTCCCAGCACGATCGGAATCGTCTCAGCGTCCAACGCCTCGGCGACCTTGGCTTTCACCGCATCGTGGCTCATCTGGAGATCAGATGGCGCGCAGTTAGCGTCGCCAAAATCTACCACCTTCAGAAACTCAAGCGGGTCGATATCCAGTCCCAGGTGATACAGCGTTCGTGAGGCCGTGAAGTAGGACGCCTCCCGTATGGCTCGCGGGCCAAATCGAGTGCCCGGCCGGTACACAACGCCCATATCAACGGGCGCACCGAGTATCGAAATATCGGCCTCGGACGACTTCAGTTCCTCGACATCGCGTGCAAAAGGCAGATGCAGATATGTCGGCAGCCCGACAAATGCGGGATGCGGGTCGTCGCCGTGAAGGTTAGTCATGAGGTATCCAGTCGTAATGGATCATTACATCTTCCAGAACTCAGGCAATGGTAATGCCACCGTCCACTACGTAGGAGCCGCCTGTGGCGAATCCGGCGTCGTCTGAGGCAAGGAACGCTATCCACGGGGCGATGTCTCCCGGCGTGCCAAGCCGACCCAGCGGCGTCGACGACAGCATTGCCTCGCGTCGACCATCGGGATCCGGGTGGTCGCCCCAGTCCGGTGTGCGTTCAAGAGCGCCAGGGCACACGGCATTCGAACGTATTCCCCTATCGCCGTAGTTGACGGCGATGTGGCGGTTCAGCCCCAGCAAACCGGTCTTGGCGGTCATGTAGGAGACGTTAGCCGATCGGCCCTGTAGCGCTGTGATCGAACTTACGATCACGATCGCGCCACCATCGCCTTGCTTGATCATCTGCGCCAGACCGTGTTTGCAGGTCCGGACAACTCCACGAAGGTTCACGTCCTGGGTTAGCTCCCACTCATCTTCTTCCATCTCAAACAGATTGACGTCCGTGTTGTGCCGCTGGATTCCGGCGTTGGCGACTACGACATCCAACCTTCCGAACACCTGAACCGTTCGAGAGATCGCCTCCTTGACCTGGTCATCGACGGTCACATCGACGGGAATCGCAAGTGCTTTCGCGCCCCTGCCAGCAAGTTCCGCCGCTACCTCTTCAACTCCCTCAACGGGGATTCCGGCCAGCGTCACCGATGCGCCCAGCTTCGCCATGTACCTTGCACTTGCTGCGCCGATACCGCTGCCCGCACCTGTGATGAGCACCACCTTGCCGTCGAGTCGCATGTGTCCTCCTAGGGTTCTGGGAGTTCTGGTCGCTTAAGCAGCCACAATCACTGGATGCTAGACGGGCCAAGTGTTCGATGCCAGCGGTGGGGATCGCAATCCCAGCTCCATTCCTGGGTGTGGATGCCGACACAAGTTCTAACCAGCGCCAAAGAGATACGACACCCGTTTTCCGACCACCGGTTCACCCAGCTTGAACGGCCGGCCGTGACCGCAGGTCGGCAGCTTGGTGAACCGGTGCAGGGCGGTCATCAGCGCCTCAGGATGTAAGTTTCTATGATCCCTAGCGTAGCCCGTTACCGCAGGAATAACTGCGGCCTACATATCCATTGTGGCGACCTTCAGTTTCAAGCTGCGGAACGTGATGAGAGTACGGCGCCGGCGGCGTCTCCAGTACATCACGGCCTCCCATGTAGTGGAACTATCGCTACCGGCCGAGACGCCCTGTATCACGGCAAGCGCGAATCCCGGGAGGACGATGTAGTGGAGCACGGGCGCAATCGTCCTGTTCCTGGTATTCCTGATGATTCTCGGCAGCGCGGAGTTACAAGCGCCCAATCGAAAACTTGAGACAGGCTCCAGGTAGTCATCCCAGATACCGGACGGCGGCGGCGGATGCCTTAGTTCGTCCCGCGATTTCCGCTAGTCCGTAAACAAAGCTCAATCGCTCTGTCATCCTGAACTCGATTCACGATCCGGTTGACCCCCAGGATCATATGAACCAGGCGGCAAGACCGCTCCTGCGTGCGCTCCGGTCCCGTAGAGAGAAGTAATCAGGGTGGACGCACACAACAAAGATGAAGCCAGATGGGCGGACCCTGAATCAAGCTCAGGATGACACTGCTCTCAAAACCCGAGTTTAAATGGGAGTCGAGGGCATCTGGATACGCGCGGACCGTCCTGATAGCCTGCCGCGCATATGACAACTACAGAACACAATCCTGACCGCACGGCTGACGTCTTAATCGTCGGCGCTGGCGCTTCCGGCGCAGCGGTCGCCGCATCACTCTCTGAAGCTGGATTCGATGTTGTCTGCATCGAACAGGGCCACTGGCAAGACTCGTTCCAATACCCAACGGCTAAGCCCGACTGGGAGTTGAGGTCGATGAGTTCGTGGTCTATCAACCCGAACAAACGCCGACTCCCGGAAGACTATCCGGTGAACGTCGAAGACTCGGCGGTCGACCCCGTGATGTTCAACGGCGTTGGCGGAAGCACCATCATGTGGGTGGCGCACACCCCACGTCTGCACCCTTCCGACTTCCGGGTCAAATCCCAGGACGGTGTCGCCGAAGATTGGCCGATTTCGTACGAAGATTTGGAGCCGTGGTATGACCTGAACGATCACGTCATGGGCTGCGCCGGCATCTCCGGAGACCCGGCTAACCCACCCCGCTCAGAGCGGCCTATGCCGCCCATCCCGATCGGCAAGGACGGCGAGATGATCGCCGGTGCTTTTGATCGACTCGGCTGGCACTGGTGGCCGTCCGACTCCTATATCAACTCCACCCGTTACGGTGAGGGACGCGACTCCTGCAACTTCTGCGGTCACAACATGATGGGCTGCTTCCAGCGCGCCAAGGCCTCGACCGATCTGACCTACTGGCCGCGCGCTATAGACCAGGGAGCCGAGCTTGTGACCGGCGCTCGTGTCAGGGAGATTACGACCGACTCTTCAGGCAGGGCCACGGGCGTGAACTACCTGGACACCGAGGGCAACGACATATATCGGTCGGCGAGAGCCGTGGTGATGGCGGCCAACGGCGTCGGCACGCCCCGTCTCATGCTGATGTCCGACTCCGACCGTCACCCGAACGGCCTGTCAAACTCGTCCGGGATGCTCGGAAAGAACCTGATGTTTCACATGTTCGGGGGATCATCTGGAGTCTTCCCGGATCACGAGGATCCGTGGGTGGGGCCGGTGGCCAACATCCTCCTTTCGCAGGAGTTTTACGAGACCGACCCGGACCGCGGCTTCCTTCGCGGCTACACCTTCCAGATGGGACGAGGGCTGGGGCCGGGCGCAATAGCGCGAAGTGTGGGCGGCCATCGCGCGCCGTGGGGGAAGGACCATCACGAGGTTCTGGAACGTCGATTCCGCAACACCATCAGCCTAGGCGCTATCGGCGACGATCTGCCTGAAGAACACAACACGGTCACGCTCGATAAGAGTTTGACCGACAGTTCCGGTCTCCCGGCGCCAAAAATCTCGTACAAGGTCAGTGAAAATTCACGCGCCTTGCTGGACCACGCCATCGCACAGGGACGGACGGTACTGGAAGAGGCCGGTGCGACCGAGATCCTCATCAATCCGCAATCACGAGAGACCGGGTGGCATCTGCTGGGGACGGCACGTATGGGCAACGACCCGGAGCGGTCCGTGGTGGACAAGCACGGCCAGTCTCACGATGTCGACAACCTGTTCATCGCGGACGGAAGCGTATTTGTGACCGGGGGCGGTGTGAACCCGACGCCGACCATACAGGCGATAGCACTTCGCACGGCCGACTACATCATCAATGAGCGGCAGGATTTGAAAGCCTGATGACGATTAATCACACTACCGATCTCCTAACAGCCGTCCTGGACCGTGCTCTGCCCCCGGTAGGCAACCTGCCCGGTGCCGGCGGAATGGGTCTATCCGAAGAAGTGATCAAACGGTGCGCCGCCGATTTTCGATTTAGCGACGCACTGGACGCCGTGGTCGAGGCATTGCCGTCGCCGGGCGATTTCGCGGCGCTCGATGACGATGGTCGAGATGAAGCGCTTCGTGCGGTCGAGTCTTCCAACCCGGACGCCTTCGGGCTGTGGTTGGATGTCGTTTACACCGTTTACTACATGCAACCGGACGTACATAAACGTCTGAACTGGCACGGTCGCTCACCGCAGCCGGACGGCAACACAATGCCGCCGTGGGACGAGTCGATCCTGGGCGTTATCCGACAGCGAGAACCGTTCTGGCGAAAGACGTAGTTGGGCGGGGGCCTTATTAGCGCCCCGGATTTTGTCATTCTGAACCTGATTCAGAATGACAATTGGTTAATCAGAACCAGTTTCCATCAAACGGCGGCTAATGCCGACAGCGCCAGTCACACCACCACCCAATAAATCACACATTACGTGCGCAGCGGAAGCCGAGATTTCCTGTTGAGCTATCTGGCGTATTGCCTGTTCGTGCGCCGTTTCGGTAGCGATTGCAGTACGAGGCGTGGCACAGGTAGGAGCCGCCCTTCATTACGCGTGATGCACCATCTGGCGGGCCGATCGGGTTGTCTCGCGACGCATCTGGAAGCTGGTGGAAGCCTGGGCTCCAGTTATCGGCGCACCACTCCCATACATTGCCTGAGACGCAGTACAGCCCGAACTCGTTCGGCTCATACGACGTCACCGGAGCAGTCCCAGCAAACCCGTCCAGCTCTCGATTCTCGTCGGGGAATCGACCCTGGAAGATATTGCACATGTACTTCCCGTCGGGCACCAACTCCTCGCCCCACGGGTACATCGCCTGCGAGACTCCGCCGCGTGCCGCAATCTCCCATTCGGCCTCAGTCGGCAAACGCTTACCCGCCCAGTCGCAGTACGCCTGAGCATCGGTCCATGACACGTGCGTGGCCGGGTGATCCATACGGCCTGCTATCGACGAATCAGGGCCATCCGGGTGCAGCCAGTCGCCGCCATCGACGCGACGCCACCACTCGGACCCGGCGACCGCCTGCTTTACGCCCTTGGCCATCTCTTCCGAGATGAAGCCATGGAACACAAACGTCCAACCAAAGCGCTCCGCCTCGGTCTGAAAGCCTGTGACATCGATGAACTCAGCGAACTGGGAATTGGTCACAGCGGTCGCGTCGATGTAGAACGGATTGACGCCTACTTCACGGACCGGGCCTTCGCCGTCCAGCGGGAAGCCACGCGGGTAGTCGGTCCCCATAAGAAACTCACCACCGGGGATCTTGACCATCGAGTCATCAAACGGGACCTTCGGTCCGTTTACCGGGAGACGCGATTCGCCCGTCGCTGCGCCACTTCCGATATCGACCCGTCCGGGTGCAGTCAGGTTGTCGGTCTGCCTATCACCGGGCTGTTCGGGAATCGAATCCCGGGACGCGGCGCAGCATGCGCAATCGTGGCCTACACTCATTGCGGTACGTTCGTCACAGGTAACGGGTACGGCCTTGAGGGGCCCTCGTATCCGAAGTCGGTCTGCATCGCCATTCCTCCCAGGTCCGCCAATCGGTCGTGCATTGAGAGGCGAATCGAGTTCATTAGCTCCGGGTCCAACTCGGTGCTCAGACGGTCTCTTAACTCTTGATGCGCCGGAGCGTCCGCCAGATTCACCTGTTCCTACGGGTCGTTCAGAACGAATTGTATCGCCCGCGATGATGTCCGTTAGAGTGCGGCGACATCTTCCAACACGAAAGCGAATCCATGACCCGTCCCAACGTGCTGTTCATCATGTGCGACCAGCTCAAGGCGACTGCGCTGAGCGTTTACGGCAACCGGGTTTGCGAGACGCCATCGCTTGAACGACTGGCGAGCCAGGGTGTCACGTTTGAAAACGCCATCACACCACACCCGCTCTGTGTTCCCGCGCGTACGGCCATCATGGCCTCTCGCTACCCGCACCAGCTCGGCACTCGACGAAACGAGACGCTGATGCCGGCGGGCGTTCAGCACGCGTTTGGCGTATGGAAGTCGGCCGAGTACAACACCGGGTTGATTGGCAAAAACCACTGCTTTGATCGACCCGAGGATCTCGACTTACTGGATGTTCGCGGCGAGCTGTGGCATCGGGGACTTCAGGGCGATGCGCCGTTAAAGGGCATGGAGTGGACGCGGCCTGTGGCAGACGTTCACGCCGCCGAAGCTGTGCGAGCCGATATGCCGCGCCAGAGCCCTCGAATCTCGTACGTAGTGACCGACTTTCCGGAAGAGGACTATGGAACCTCGGTCATCACAGCCCAGACAGAAAAATACCTAGAAGACCAAGCCGCCGCAGCGGATAACAGGGGCGACCGCCCCCCGTTTGCACTGTGGGTTTCGTTCCCGGACCCGCACGAGCCGCACCAGGCAGCCCGGCGCTATGCCGATATGTTCCCTCCAGAGTCTGTGAACCTGCCGCCGAGTCGTGACGACGAGTTCGATGAGACGTCACCCGAACGCAATCGCATCCTGCACCGGATTCTCGGTTTGTCGAACGACAGCGAAGACGATATTCGGCGCTCCATCGGCATCTACTACGCAATGACGCGCTTGGTGGATGACGGAATCGGTCGAATCCTGGACACGCTGGAGTCCACGGGTCTAGCGGACAACACGATCATCGTGTTCACGGCCGACCACGGCGACTTTATGGGCGAGCACGACATGATCATTAAGGGCGGCCTGTTTTACGACTGCCTGGTGCGTGTGCCGCTCATCGTTTCATGGCCGGGACGTGTTCCCGAAAGCGTCAGAGACGACTCCATGGTCAGCACCATCGACATCGTGCCGACGCTACTTCAGTTGCAGGGAATCGACGCCCCACCGGAGTTTCACGGCGAACCCTTGCCGACCGTGACGGACGCTACGCCACGGGATGCTGCTTTTTCCGAATACGGAAGCGACGGGCCACCCTTCACGATGGCGGATCTAGAGGCCATGCCGGAGCCGTACGGATACGAGACGCTGATCGCCAGCCTCCAGTGGCGAGAGGCCGAGGGGGACCGCCGAATGGTGCGCACGTCCCGCTGGAAGTATGTCCACGACCCGCTATCTCCGCCCGGAGAGCTGGATGAACTGTACGACCTAGAGGCGGACCCCGCTGAGTTGACGAACGTGGCGGCTGATCCGGCAAACGCGGGGGTCGCGGCCAGGATGCGCGATCGTCTAGAAGCGTGGCGGGCGTCTACCGGTGATGGGCCCGTCGTGCCGTTGCCGGGACCAGAGCACTACGCGGCAGGCGGCCACATCCGAACAGAGCGGCCTCGTTAGGGAACCCTCTTGTCATAGCTAGCGCCATGTTGTCATCCCGAGAGAAGCCGAGGGATCTGCACCGACACGCGAGTTCTGCGATAAACACTCTGATCGCGAAGACCTCTTACCTCCCTCACCCCAGCCCTCTCCCACCGGGAGAGCGGTACCAATCACGCCCGCAAGATCAGCCGTTAATGGCCGCCGTCGGTACCGCCTACCCCTGAGACCGTCACCCGGTACGAGGGATCGTTACCCGGATCGGAATCGACAATAACGTTGGCCTTCTCAAGAATCCGCTGGCAGTTCGCGCTCAGGTGCAGCAAGTGCAACTGTTGGTCGGCCCTGTCATAACGCTGGGCCAATTCAACAATCGCCTCCATCCCCGAGTGGTCCCATACACGGGAATACTGGAAGTCGATCACTACCTCGTTTGGATCCGTCACCGGGTTGAATAAATCCCGGAAGCTACTGATCGATGCGAAGAAAAGCTGGCCGTGGAGCGTGTATGTGCGGCGGAACGATTGCTCCCCATCCTCAGGGTTCTCATCCTCCGCCACCACGTAGATCGACCGTGCTGCGTTCCATGCGAATACCAACGCCGAAACGATTACACCGATGATTACTGCGACAGCCAAGTTGGTGGCTACGGTAATTGCCGATACAAGGATAATCACAAAGGCATCGGAAACCGGGATTTTGCGAATGATTCGGAAGCTAGACCATGCGAACGTTCCGATAACCAGGAAGACCATCACGCCAACAAGCGCTGCTATCGGGATCAGTTCTATTAGTGGTGAAGCTACGACAATGTAGGCAAGAAGCAGTAATGCCGCGACCGTGCCTGAAATTCGCAAACGTGCGCCAGACTTCATGTTGATCAGACTCTGACCAATCGTTGCGCAACCACCCATTCCGCCAAAGAATCCGGTGATGATATTTGCTGCGCCCTGCGCCATGCACTCTCGGTTGTTCTGACCTTTGGTTTCGGTAATTCCATCGATCAATGAAGAGGTCAGCAGAGATTCGATTAGTCCTATCGCTGCCAGAATAAATGCGTACGGCAGAATGATCCAAAGCGTCTCAAAGTTCATTGGAACGTCTGGAACGCCAAAGGTAGGCAGGTTGCCTGAGATACTTGAGAAGTCTCCGACAGTTGTTGTGTCCACTCCACCAAAAATCACGATTGCCGATACTACGAGAATCCCGGCAAGTGCCGATGGGAACTTCGAGGTGAGTTTTTGAGCAAGGTAGATAACGGCGATCGTTGTAACGACTAGGCCGATCATGATGAGCAACGCGCTACCGGCTAGCCATTGCTCCCCACCGTCATGGGTTTCGACTTTGAAGTGTTCAAGCTGCGCCAGGAAGATGACAATTGCGAGTCCGTTCACGAATCCGAGCATTACCGGATAGGGAACCATTCGAATTAGTTGACCTTGTTTGAGTACGCCGAGTCCTACCTGGATAATTCCCATGAGAATCACGGTCATGAATAGATATTCAACACCGTGATTTTTTACAAGCACGACCATCGCTACAGCTAGTGCGCCGGTGGCGCCAGAAATCATTCCAGGGCGTCCACCTGTCAAGGATGTGACTAGCCCAACAATGAATCCGGCGTAGAGTCCTACCAGCGGGTCGACTCCGGCCACGAATGCGAAGGCAACTGCTTCTGGAACGAGAATGAGGGAGACTGTAATTCCGGCCAGGATTTCTACGCGAATCCGACCCAAGTTTAGGTACTGTTGCATTTATCGACCGGGATATTGTGAAAACAGATTTTATTTCTACACCACATTGCCCTCAAGTAGTTAACTTATAGTTAAGGCGTTCCGTCGGTTTACTGGGATAAATGACGGAAACCGCCTTAGAAGCCTATGAAGGACGACATCACTCCAAACCGAGAAGTCTATTTACACGGCCATCACCCGGTCGTCGTCGACGAACATGCGAGACGCAGCGCAGAGAGAAACGCCGCATATCTGCTACCCCACCTGAAGCCAGGGATGTCGTTGCTGGACATCGGGTGCGGCCCGGGCAGTATCACCGTCGGACTGGCCGAAGCTGTCTCTCCGGGGCGCACGGTAGGTGTAGATATGTCCGAGATGACCCTTGAACGAGCGCGGGCAGACGCAGCGAGCTCCGGGCTTACCGATATCGAGTACCTGGCCGCCGACGCTTACGAGCTTCCGTTCCCAGACGGTTCTTTCGACGCCGTTCACTTGCACCAGGTCTTGCAGCATCTCTCGGACCCGGAACGGGCTATGCAGGAGGCACTGCGCGTAATGACTCCCGGCGGTGTGATCGGTATTACAGAAGTGGACTGGGACACCGCCACGTTCTGGCCGCGCCCCCCGGAAACAGATCGTTTCCTGGAGATATATGACGCCGTCGCCCTGCACAACGGAGGCGACCCGGATATGGGCCGGCGTTTGCGGTCTATGCTGGAGCCTTTAGATCTGTCTCGGATGGAGATCGGGGCGATTGTGTGGACGTTCGGAGATGCCGAATCCACGGAGCAATGGGGCGATCTGTGGTGGTCCAGAATCCAGGAGTCGAATATCGCCACCGTGGCGGTAGAGGTCGGTATTTCGACCACAGATGAGCTGGCGAAGGTGGGCGCGGGTTTGCATGATTGGGGTCAAGCGCCGGACGCATATTTTTCGATCACCCACAGCCAGGCGCTGGGCTGGAAGTAGATCTCCGATGGGAGGAGGACTAAGTGGTGCGGTGCCGCATGAAAATGTGAGAGGGGTGGCGAAATCCTGTCATCCTGAACCCGAGGCGAAGGATCTCCCGGCCCGTACTCCGCCGCGCCAGTAGACAAAGTCAACGCGGCTGCTACGGCGTCTAGCAGCACGACCGGGCGGAGCAAGCCCCGCCCCTACATCGGTCGATGCGATCCCTAGCCAGACCCAGTTATCCGCAGCGCCTCTTAAAGCTCGCCCTCAAGGCGCTGGATCACTGCGCCCGTGTGCAGCTTGGGGTGGAAGTAGGTCGACTTGGACGGCAATCGCTGTCCACGGGTCACTATCTTCTCGAACGGATCTATCGGCACGGCACGCATCACGAACCCGACCTGTGCTGCGCCCGCAGAGACAGATCGCAGCACGGCGACGGCGTTGTGCTCGAAGGCGACGACCGTTTGTTCCCGTTCCAGGTTGAACGTAGGCCGTACGACTTCATTGTGCAGGCGTGTGTAGTCAGATGCCGCAAGTTCGTCCGCTGCGGGCGCAGGGCTGCGCATCACGCCAATCTGCAGGCGACCCGGTTCAACCCCGGCGAAACCTATAGCAACTTGATCCTCAGGAACGGCGTTTAGTGCTTCCTCAAACGAGGCTGCGTTCGTGGGATCGATCGGTCCCTTGTCTTCAAGATCAAACGCACCGACCACGTACTCCCGGAACCGGGCCAGTTCGTCGTCCGATGCGCCTTCTAGCTGCCGGTGGTAACCGAGCAGCAACAGGCCGGGGTCTTCGACCGAGATCAGCGTCATCAACCTGAAGTTGATCGCATCGTCGTGGCCAATGGCCCGAGTTTCACGTACTTCGTCGCGGTACGTAAGCGCCGTCTCGTATCGGTGGTGACCGTCTGCCAGGTAAAGCTGCGTATCCGCCAGGGCTTCTGTCACGGCTGCGATGTCGGCGGCATCAGAAATCCGCCAGAGTTTCATAGAGGGAAGACCTTCCGGCGCAGCGTCGACGATCGGCTTTCCGGACGTCGCACGCTTCATCACGGTAGCGACGGCGGCGTCCGAGTCCCTGTACAGCACCATCAGAGGGCTGTAGTTGGCCTTCGCAGACCGCATTAGCTCAAGCCGGTCCACCTTGGGACCGGGCCGTGTGTACTCGTGCGGGAGCACCACACCCTTATCGAACTCTTCCAGCCTCACGGCGGAAATCAGCCCCTGTCGGATGTGATTTTTACCGGCGAACGAGAAGGTCTCTTCGATCGCATACAGCGATACAGAGTCGTCTTCCTTGAGCACGCCTGAAGCGAGCCATTCAGCCTGGAGTACGGCGGCACGGGCGTACCAGTCGTTGCCCGGCGTGTCGCCCGGCTCGTCCCGTCCCAACTCAAGCCTGATGACGTTGTAGGGAGATCCGGCGTAGAGCCTCTCCCGTTCAGCCTCAGAGATAACGTCGAAAGGCGGAGACAGGAGCGTCGAAAGATCGCCCGCTGCCACGGTGTTATAACGAACTCCACGGAAGGGTCGTACATCTGCCAACGCTCCGTGCCTCCTTTCATTTCATTCAAAAGAACCTCTCTCCCGACGAGAGAGGGCCAGCTGGATGCACACCTTGCGGTGCATTTAATTTCGGATCACCGATTGTAGATGCGATACCGGCTGTTTTACGTGTAACTGCCGATATCCAGCGATGTCGATGTTTCCGCGTCTCACAATAGGACTGACATCCGGATTTGGAGCTAAGCCGCTGATTTCATATTCTGCACCAGAGTCGGGAGAGTCAGGGTCGATGGTTGGACCGCAAAATCACTGTTCCCCTTCGTCGCCTGATCTGGAAACCGTGTCAAGCATAAAATGATCGCCATGACCTCAAAATCCGCCGAGATGCGGGCTGCCGAGCTACGCGAACAATTGAACCGGGCAAACCGGCTGTACTACGTTGAGCAGTCGCCGGAAATGACCGACGCCCAGTGGGATGCCATGCTCCGGGAACTACAGACGCTTGAAGCGGAGAATCCAGAGCTCCTCACGATTGACTCGCCTACGCAGCGGGTCGGAGCGCCACCTTCAGACCGGTTTGCGGAGGTCGTACATCCATCTCCAATGCTCTCGCTCGGCAACGTGTTTGATCGAGAAGAACTTGAGGCGTGGCATCGACGCGTAAGTGAGTACGTCGAAGTCGAACGCTTCGACATGAGTTGCGAACTGAAGATAGACGGCCTGGCGATTTCGATACGTTACGAGGACGGCGTGCTGGTACAGGCCGCAACACGCGGCGACGGGATTCGCGGCGAAGACGTCACAGCGAATATCCGGACCATCAAATCCATCCCGCTGCAGCTGGCGGGCGATGACGCTCCGACAACTCTTGAAGTCCGCGGCGAGGTGTTTTTCCCAATCTCTGCGTTTGAGAAGTTCAATGCGGAACGTGCCGAACAGGGCCTTCAGACCTATGTGAATCCGCGTAACTCGGCTTCTGGCTCGTTGCGACAGCTTGATTCGGCAGAGACGGCGGCGCGGCCTCTTGAAGCGTTTATTTATTCGATCTCGTCGTTTTCTGGCGATGGAGCCGTGAACCGCCCGACGACGCAATCAGGCGATCTTGCTGCGTTAAAAGACTGGGGCTTCAAGACCAATCCGTGGTCTCGAGTGGCGATCGATCTCGACGGCGTAGCTGCTGCGTTCGAAGCCGCTGGAAGCGACCGACCAGATCTGGATTACGGCATCGACGGGCTTGTCATCAAGGTCGATGAACTGGCGTTACAGACCCGACTGGGCACGGTTGGACGTGATCCCCGGTGGGCCACGGCGTGGAAGTTCCCGGCGGAACAGGTGACTACGATTCTCAACGAGATCGCGATCAACGTAGGCCGGACCGGTAGTCTGACACCGTACGCCATCCTTGAGCCGGTTTTTGTAGGCGGTGTAACGGTGAGCCAGGCAACACTGCATAACGCAGACGTGATCGCCGAAAAAGACATTCGGGCGGGCGATCTTGTGATCGTCCAGCGCGCCGGAGATGTCATCCCTCAGATCGTCGGCCCTGCACCGGGTAACAAGCGCGATGCGGACTCGAAGCCGTTCGAGATGCCGGATAGCTGCCCGGCATGCGACAGCGCCGCGGTTCCGGATGACGAGGACGTGGTGATCCGCTGCGTGAACGGCCGCTGCCCCGCGCAGACTGTCCGCTTGTTGGGGCATTTCGCTTCACGTGGTGCGATGGATATCGAGGGCCTCGGCGAGAAGCTGGTTTCAGTGCTGTACGCACAGGAGTTCGTGGCCGACGTATCCGATATTTTCGATTTGACCGATAGACGTGATGACCTGATCGCTATCGATCGCATGGGCGAGATCAGCGTCGACAATCTCCTGAAGGCGATCCAGGGCTCAAAAAAACAATCTCTCCCCCGCCTCATCACTGGCCTTGGTATCCCTCACGTCGGGTCGGAAAACGCGGAGTTGATCGCTGGCTATTACCGATCTTTCGAAGCTCTAATTGGTTCGTTCTCGAAGGCCAACATCTGGCGGCACATTCCAGTCGATGACGAAGGACATCCGAACCTGATCGGAAAACTCACTGGAATTGAAGGAATCGGCCCGACCATCGCCGAAAGTGTCCAAGACTGGGCGCAGCTCACCTCAAACTTGAAAATCCTAATAAACCTCCGTGACCGTGGCGTTCAGCCGCCGCTTATCGCAGTGCGTGCCGACAACGATCTGCGCTTTGAGGGGCTGCGATTCGTCGTGACCGGACGACTTGAGTCCCTGTCGCGGCAGGAGGCACAGGCCCGGATCAAGGAGCTTGGCGGCGCCGTGTCTTCTTCAGTGTCAAAAAAGACCAGTTACGTCATCATCGGCGCGGATCCAGGTTCGAAATACGACACGGCGGTCCGCCTGCAGGTCCCTGTGCTTGAAGAGGACCAGTTCCTTCAGATGTTGGACGAAAGTCCGCTAGAACCACAGGAAATTCAAGAGCAAGAAGAGGCTCAAAAAAGCCTGTTCGATTGACCAACCCGTCCTTGGCTTATCGACGGCCCAACTGACGTAGACGAAGCGAAGGAGTGACAATAATGGTTAGCCCGAACGGTCATTCAACTTGCAGCCATCGTGTGACGTGTGCGGAAAGGCACTGAGTTCACCTTCAGGGCGGCCAGGCATAGAGGGTTATTTGTTCGATCTGGAATCGGTGTTACGGTCATATAATCGGCGTTTGAGTTTCGTAGCAGTACGGGAAGTCTTGGCCGTTAGGCAACCTGAGCGTTTATCCAAGCTGTTCAAGTTGCGCGACGCCGCAGATCTGTCCGCTCTTTCGGACCATCTCAACAACGATGTAATTGATTTCCTCCGGGAGTTTCTCGCGGAGTCTGACTCACAGGAATAACGATTGGTCCTCAAGAAGTTCCTCGACCCGTTCCGACTCCTCAAGGGTGAGGAGCGCGAGGGTATGGAAAACGCCAGCTCACGCAAGCCGCTGATTGTGGTCGGCCTCGCTAACCCGGGGGCGAAGTACCGCGGTACCCGTCATAACGTGGGAGCGATGTTGGTGGATGAACTCGCTCGCCGTGCTGGCGCACGCCTGGAGAACAAGGTTCGAGATACCGAACTCGTTGAGACAGAAATCGGTGAAGCCCCGGTGATCATCGCCAAGCCGATCACCTTCGTCAACGACAGCGGCAAGTCGGTCCGAAACATTCTGCGCAAGTTCAACACCGAGCCAGACCGGTTGCTCCTAGTTGTAGATGACATGGACCTCAATATCGGACGCCTCCGCCTCAGGGCGGGAGGAAGCTCCGGTGGACATAACGGCCTCAAGTCGGTCCAGCAATTGATCGGCACGGGTGAATTTCCGCGCCTTCGTATCGGGGTCGGCAGGCCACCAGCAGGCAGTGATCCAATCAAGCACGTTCTGGGGCGATTTCGCCCCGACGAGCGGCGGGTCATCGACGATGCCCTGAATCGGTCAGCCGATGCGGTAGAGGTAATTCAACGCGAGGGCCTAGACAAGGCGATGGAAATCTTCAACCGGCCTGCTTGAGGCGTAGTCGCAGGGGCCGATTGATTAAACCCAGCCTGAGGCTCTCGAAGGGCGGGGATGCAACAACGCCGATCCTTCGAGTACCTCATGACACGGTTGAGGTCACCTAAATACACGGTCCGGATGCCTTACACGGACAGCGCACCCGCCGCGCTTACCCGATCGAGTCAAATCCCGTGTAGGGCCTAAGCACCTCTGGGATGGATACCGTCCCGTCCGCCTGCTGATAGTTTTCAAGGATGGCGATAACCATCCGAGGCAATGCCAACCCGGAGCCGTTCAGCGAGTGGACGAAGCCAGGTCCTTTGCCATCTTCGGGTCGGTACCGCGTGTTAGAACGTCGGCCCTGGAAATCTGTGCAGTCCGAGAGCGAACTGACCTCCAACCACTCCTGCGATCCCGGAGCCCACACCTCAAGGTCAAAGGTCTGTGCGGACTGGAAACTGATGTCGCCCGTCGCAAGCGCAAGCAATCGCCAAGGCAGTCCAAGCCGTTCACACAAATCGATCGCGTCCTCAATCATCGACTCAAGCACACCTTCTGAGTGCGCGGGGTCCACGAACTGGAACATCTCAACTTTTTCGAACTGGCGTACGCGCTTGATCCCGCGCGTATCTCGCCCTGCCGAAGACCGTTCCCTTCGGAAACAGGGCGTGTGAGCCACGTACTTAAGGGGCAATTGGCCCCCATCAATGATCTCACCGGCGTGCAGGTAATTTAGCGTCACCTCGGCCGTGGGGATTAGCCAGAGATCATCCTCTTCGTCGTGAAACATCGTGTCGGCAAACTTCGGCAAATTGCCTGAGGCCGTCATCGCCTCTGATCGGATCATAAACGGAGGTGCGATCTCTGTGTACTCGTTCTCACGCGTGTGCACATCCAGCATCCAGTCGGCTAGCGCCCGCTGAAGCGCCGCCCCCTTGCCCTTAAGAACGTAGAAGCGTGCGCCCGCCATATTGGCCCCGGCTGCGAGATCAAAGATCCCGGTGCGGTCTGCGAAATCCCAGTTAGGCTCCACCTCAAAGTCACGCTTCTCGGGAGCCAGGCCTTCTCGAACGACGACGTTCGCTTCCTCATTTGCACCAACAGGGACGGCGTCTTTAGGGAGGTTCGGGAGGACGATCAGGAGATCGTGCAACTTCTGCTGGATCGCTTCTTGATCCGCTTCGATGGCCTTGATCTGGTCGCCGACAGAACGCATCTCGGCGATCTGTTCCGGCGATGGCTTGCCGCCGGACTGGCCGATGCTCTTACTTACATCGTTACGCTTCGAGCGTAGTTCATCACCCTCATGGACCAGCGCACGTCGCTGTCCGGCCAGCTCGATCATCTCTTCTATCGGCGGGTCCTCGCCACGATCGATTAGCTTCTGTCGGACAAACTCCGGGTCGTTGATTATCTGTTCGATTGAAAGCATATGAGTCTCTTGATATCAGATTCCATGATCGGGTTTGAAATGCGGATTCCGGAGATACCCTCTTCTAGTCCCTGAGTTGAGGATAGAGGATGACCTCCCTGATAGACCTCTCGCCCGATATCAGCATGGCGAGACGGTCGACTCCAAGTCCAAGCCCGCCGGTGGGCGGCATGCCGTGCTCAACGGCGACGAGGAAGTCTTCATCCAGCCTGTCCATTTCATCATCGTCATGCTCGCGCCGTAGACGTTCCTGGTCCTCAAATCGCTGTCGCTGGTCTATCGGGTCATTCAGCTCCGTAAATGCGTTGCACAGTTCATGTCCACCGACGAAACCCTCGAACCGCTCGACGATGCCGTCCATCCCGGGCTTGCGCTTGGCGAGCGGCGACATCTCGACCGGGTAGTCGACCAGAAAGGCCGGCTGCATGAGGTGCGGTTCGACGTGGTCTGAGATCACCTTGTCCAGCAGGCGACCCCAGTTGGCGCCCGGCTCCACGTGGATGCCACGCTCACGCATGGCGGCAGAAAGCGACTCCACGTCATCCAGCTCAACGAAATCGATGCCGGAACGCTTTTTGACTTCTTCACGCAGATCAAGACGCGGCCACGGCGGTGTCAGGTCTATCGGCTCTCCGTCCTCTTCGGCCGGAGGTACGATTATCGATCCGGTGACGTCCTGGGCGATGGACGACACCATCTGTTCGACCATCTCCATAACATCGTTGTAGTCGGCGTACGCCTCGTAGCTTTCGATGGTCGTGAACTCCGGGTTGTGGTCCAGGTCAAAACCCTCATTCCGGAAGATCCGACCGATCTCACAGACCTTGTCGAAGCCACCGACGATCAACTTCTTGAGGTGCAGTTCAGTGGCGATACGAAGATACAGGTCTCGGTCAAGCGCATTGTGGTGCGTGCCGAAGGGTCGCGCTGATGCGCCCGCCGGAACGGTGACCAACATCGGCGTCTCCACCTCTATGAACCCACGGTCGTGCATGAAGCGACGCATCGATGCCACCATGTCGGCCCGCATCTTTGCAATCTCCATGGACCGATCATTGGATATCAGGTCCAGATAGCGCTGCCTGAAACGCTTCTCGATGTCAGTCAGTCCAGCCCATTTGTCAGGGAGCGGCCGAATCGCCTTGGTGAGAACCGTGAGGGAATGGACCTCAATGCTTGGCTCACCACGTCGGGTCCGGAAGACCGGACCTTTTGCGCCAATGATGTCACCCAGGTCGAGATCGTCCAGCAAGGCGTAATCATCGCCCAGCACGTCCTTGCGGAGGTGAAGCTGAATCGTGCCGGAGGCGTCCTTGAGGTCGATAAAAGCGGCCTTACCCATCCCACGCCGCGCCATCATACGGCCGGCCAGAACCAGTGTTTCAGATTTAGCACCTTGACCCTGATCAGCCTCTGCGGAATCCAGAGTGGCCCTTGCGGCTGCACTGTCAGAGGTCGGCTTGAACCTGGCCGGGTAGGGGTCGATTCCCCTCCCCCGCAGTCGTTCAAGCTTGTCGAGGCGTGCCTGAATCAGGCGCTCTTCAGATACGGGCTGATCGGTAGTTTCTTCTGCACCGGGCATGGAAGGGCGGGCCTCAGCGACGCTCTCAGGCGCCGCGCTTGCGCGTAAAGGGGCAGAAGCCCCCTCGCTGGTTCGGAATCGGAACATTATCACATGGCGGTATGCCGATTTACCGAGTTGATTGCTGTCCATGAACAGCCAATGTTTGCTGAAAAGCGCCTTGGACGAGGCATCGTCTTGAACTCGATTGTCGAAAGGACAACTAAGGCATAGTGACACGCTGATTCTGCGCGGTAAGTATGTTTTGTCATCCTGAGCCCGGGGCGAAGAATCTCCTGGGATTCCGTGCGTCTGGTCGTTGCCCCGCAATGACTGCGCTCGCATCCTCGTTCTTTCTGCGGCCACGTGAGAGTCGAACAGACTGTCCCGCTCATGTGGGGTTAGCGTTAATTTGAGATTGACTGGGAGATTCCTGAATCAAGTTCAGGACAGGCTCTTCGCTTCCGGCTCAGGATGACAAGATTTTGTGCGCTGGGTTAGGCAGCGCAACTCCCAAACGATGTATTGCTGCGGGTCCCTCAGCTTCGGTCGGGATGATTTCGAGCCGCGTATCGCACGAACGGGTGGAACAAGCCCCGTCCCTACGGTGTTGATGGCAGGATGACGCCGCCCCGGTTTTCAAGCGGATCCTGAATCGAGATCAGGACGACTGGCTGCAGGAGTAGGTCGATTTTCCCACACGCGCCCACATTCAAATCCGGCCAAACTCGCACCACGTTTGCGTAGCGCTTGAAGCCGTCACATTTCCATAATCAGGGTTCCGTCATTTGAGACGGGTGCATTTCCTTTGTCGACCGATCAATAAGCAGAGCTACCGGAGGTTCCAATGAGGATCGGCGGTGGAAGCGCCGGTGGGCGAAGGGTTAGAGGGCGTGGGCAACGCCGAGGCGAGACCGGACTCCGTCCGACCTCGTCACGTGTGCGGCTGGCGATCTTTTCGATGCTCGGGCCGGGGGGCCTTAGCGGATTGAGTGTGCTTGATCTTTATGCCGGAACGGGTGCGATGGGGTTGGAGGCGCTCAGCAGGGGCGCATACTCGGCGATGTTCGTGGAACTAAACGAAAGGCGCTGTAGAGACATATCCGAGGCCGCGATCGAGCTTGGCTTTTCCGAGCAATCAACGGTCAGAAAAGGCCGATGTGAACGGGTCAGCACAACGCTGACCGGTAAGTTCGACATCGTGTTCATCGACCCGCCATATGCGGACGATCCATTTGCAGAGGTGATGCGCAACCTGGATGAGGCAGATGTCCTCAACCTGAAAGCCACCATCTTTGCGGAACACTCAATCAAAACGGAACTTGAAGACCGTTACGGCCGACTTGAGAAAACAGACAGCCGACGTTACGGCGATACAGCGATTTCAACGTACCGCCTGTTAGAGAACCAGTAGCGGTCACGACTACGGCGATCCGATCACACGAGTATTTGCCCGTTCACACGAGTAAATGCGAGTAACTGCCCGTAAATAAAGGAATCAGGAACATAACGAACAATCGGGTTAAAGCACTCTACGCCGGAACATTTGATCCGGTTACCGACGGCCATCTGGACATTGTCCGTCGGTCCGTTGAGTTATTTGACGAAATAGTTGTGGGTGTCTACGACCTGCCGCAAAAGTCGTTGATGTTCAACACCAAGGAACGACTGGACATGTTCCAACGTGCGCTGGAAGACATTCCTCAAGTAGTGATCACTGCTTACTCCGGCCTAACGGTGAGATATGCATCAGAGATCGGCGCTCTCGTCCTCGTAAGAGGTCTCCGAATTGGCGCCGATTACGAATACGAACGTGAAATGGCGCTGATGAACAGGGCGATGCAGCCAAATGTTGAGACGGTTTGCTTGATGAGCAGCCTTGAGCAACAGTTCATCAGTTCCAGCCGAATTAAAGAGATAGCAAAACTAGGAGCGGAGATAGATTCCTTCGTTCCTGCCCATGTGTCGGCGGCGGTGGCCGCCCGCATAGGCAACCAGTAGGAATTAACACAGCAGGGCCGGTGAACGGCCACAAGAACCGGTAGCGCACCCATGCGCCGCCGGCAGGGCAAAACAGGGGGCACTAATGTCTTTGGAACAACACTTGGAAGCACTTGAGTCACTCGTAGCAGGCGGCCGCGTACCGGCCACCTCACGGACCTTGATCAATCTCGACAAGTTCAACACGGCTATCGAGCAGCTTCGCTCCGAGTTGCCCGACGAGATGGACGAGGCACAGGCGATCATTCGCCAGAAGGAAAGCGTGATCAAGACGGCCGAAATCGAGGCCCGAAGAATCCGCGCTTACGCAGACGAAGAGGCCACCAACATTCGGCAGACTGCGGAAGAGAAGGCGACTATGGCGCTGGACACCGCATCCGAAAAGGCCTCACGGATGGTTCAGCTGACAGAAGTCACCGCAGAAGCATCACGGGTGGCCGCACAGATCATCTCAGGGGCCAAAGAGAGTGCTGCCGGGATCATCGAGAACGCCGAATCGACCGCAGCTCAGAGGACTGAAGAGTCTGAAAGCCGGATCGGCATGATGATGAACGATGCAGAAGCGGATGCTGGCAGCAGGCGTGATGGCGCAGATAAGTACGCCAGTGAAGTGCTATTCAACCTGGAAGAGCACGTCTCAGGCGTCCTGGGCAAGGTACGCGCCGGGCTGGACCTGCTTGAGTCCACAACTCCGGCAGAGACCACCGCAGTCCACTAGAGCTTCGCTTCCGGCTACGCTAGAAATTCTTACCAATGCAGGTGACCTGCTCTCCGAAATCGTGGACGGATTCAGACCGATATCAGGTGCCAAATCTCAGGCATTGCTCACCTCTAGCCCACGACATTCTGTCGTTCTTCGTGCCGACCGTGACAGGCTGACGCAAGTAATGACCAACCTGCTCAGTAACGCCTCAAAGTACTCCGCCAAGGGAGAGTCAATCGGGATAACGGCACGACGGTGGGAGGATCGGGTCTGCTACTCAGTGTCCGACCACGGAATAGGAATATCGAAAAAGGACCGGAACTCTTTGTTCAGCCTGTTCTTCCGTGCCGATAACGAGGAGACACATCGCCAGAGCGATCGTTGATCTTCACGAAGGTAAGATCAAGGCCAGCTCAAATCCTGAAGGCGGAACGACGATCAGTTTCTACATCCCCGGAGCTCGTACCGGCAGCATAGACACCCAGCTTCAAGAACAGTTGATGGCCCGAGTCATCCCATGGTCTCTCATGGATGATCTGCCTCAGCAGGTATCCGGAGAGCAAAACCAAGATGAGGCAGCCAGTTAGGCCGCCTCATCTTGATGATTTGTCAGGTTTCCAAGTTCCCAGGTTGCCAGATTTAGAGCAGTCTATTTAACCGCCCGCACAGAGATGCTTCTTACCGCATCAGCCCATGCGTCTTTACTGTCAGAGGACGTCGGGACGCTTGTGATGACCTCGATGTCGGTAAACCCGGCAGCGGCCATCTGACCCAGGTACACGCCCTGGAGCTGTGCACCTGAGATGCAGCCGGTCCAGTTGCTTACGTCGACCTGTACGTCTAGCGGCAGCTCTTCCGTCACAACGATGTCGGACACATAGAGCCGACCGCCATCCCTGAGTACGCGATATGCCTCTGCGAACACGGCGTCTTTGTCGGCCGCCAGGTTGATAACGCAGTTGGAGATGATCGCGTCAACGGTGTTGTCCGGCTCGGGCAGGCTTTCGATCTGCGAGAGCTTGAACACAACGTTGTCGGCCTTAAGTGTGGCCGCGTTCTTCTGCGCAAGGTTGATCATAGCCGGCGTCATGTCTATGCCGATGACGTGGCCGGTGGGGCCGACCTGTTTTGCGGCAAGAAAGCAATCAATGCCGCCACCCGAGCCCATGTCGAGCACGGTCTCGCCGGCGTTTAGCTCGCCAATGGCTGTCGGATTTCCGCACCCTGCAGCCGCAGCCGCAGCCGCATCGGTCACCGAGTCAATCTCGTCGGCCGAATACAGGCGCTCTGCGTTAGGCGAGCAGCAGACCTCTGAATCCGAGGACGTCGGTCCGCAACATGCGCCGCCATCGTCCGGGATCGCTTGCAGGCCACGCTCGGCGACCAGCGTGTAGCGCTCCTGGATCTCGCTCCTGAGGTTGACCGGGTTGTCGGAGAGAAGCTCCGGCATCTCCGGGCTGGTTTTCGTGTTGCTGTTGTTCTCGGTCATTTTGTTTCCCTTAAGCCCAGACCTGCATCGCAGACCGACTATTCAGTTTCTCGTCGTTCATGAGCTTGGGCTCAAGAACCTTTGCGTTCGACACACACTGTTGGAGCCACGGCAACATCCTTGCCCATGCCCGGGCGGCAGCGGCATAAGCGGCCTCCCCTTTTGGTGTCAGGCTGCACACCTTGCGATCATGCGTCCCGCTGGAGTCGATGTCGCAGTCGATGTATCCACCTTCGAGAAGTATCTTCAGCGTCGGATAGATCATCGCGTCCGTCGGTTCGGCACCGGGGCAGCACTGGCCTATCGAGCGACGTAGCTCGTAGCCGTGCTGCGGCCGCTCACTGAGCGAGGCGAGCAGAAAAAACCGTGAAACGCTCTTGCGGTTCAGCATGTCCCAGTACTTCTCGTCTGTCAGGTCGCTGCCGGTTCCGGTCTTCCCCGTTGTTTCAGGCGCGGTCGCCATACCAAGGCTCCTTATGTATCTGATCGCTATATATAGGTTACTTAGTTATGAACATCTGTCAAGCGCAAAGATTACGACCCGAAGAACATCCGAACAGGTTCCAACGGTTCACACAGCTATAATCCCGGCACTCCCTGTTCCCACTTGATCGGTCGCCACTACCCGGCAGCCGCCTTCGGTGGAGCCCCTTCGTAACGCTCAAGGACTGCACAATGACTCAGCGCGCTTTTTCAGATAACGACCGCCCACTCCTCCTGGTCATCGACGGCCACGCCATGGTCTACCGGGCGTTTTTCTCGATTCCGGAGCGACTCAGCACGTCGACTGGACAGGACACCCGGGGCGCATACGGCTTCCTGACGACCTTCCTGAAGGTCGTACGCGACCACCACCCAACCCACGCCGCCGTAGCGTTCGACACGAGCGCGCCGACATTCAGGGATGACCGATACCCGGAATACAAGGCCGGTCGTCCGCCGATGCCGGACGAGTTGCGCCAGCAGTTCCCGCTGGTCAAACAGATCCTTGATTCGTTCAAGATCCCTTACTTTGAGAAGGATGGCTGGGAGGCGGACGACCTGATCGGAACGATGAGCCGGCTCGCCACCGAGGCCGATATGGACACGCTGATCGTGACCGGCGACCGGGACGAGTTGCAGCTCGTGTCGGACACGGTGAACGTGCTGATGTACTCCGGGTTCGGCAACACCAAGGTGTAC
>Ga0114999_10000828_pt1 | contig 45268 bp, 43 predicted proteins | sample ArcticOcean_MG_C_3_FD_89820 | JGI IMG/M metagenome (GOLD analysis project Ga0114999, IMG submission 89820) | Marine microbial communities from western Arctic Ocean - ArcticOcean_MG_CB8_126 | ecosystem: Environmental > Aquatic > Marine > Oceanic | place: Arctic Ocean: Canada Basin | collected...
AGTGCCGTGATGATCTGCTCCGGCGTGTGTCGTCTCCTGCTCATTGCTGACCTCCTCGCTGAATCTCCGACCAGCTCAGATCCTAACATCCGCTCTGGTCTCCTTTCAGGGGGTCACGCCAGCCGAGAGCGCGGCGCTCCCAACTCAAAGAGGATATCACCTTTTGGGGGAGCGCTTTCAGCGCCCTCCTTACTCTGGCCACACTCATCGTCCCAATCACCAGGTAGGCGGCTTCGGACGGATAAGGATGAAGCGGTTGTGAGGCCCTTCACGGCCGAGTTTCGGGTCCCGACGGGTCCGCGAGCACACGCTACGTGGGGCATCGACACCGGCGTCCTCACAGCCTTGACACCCTTCGGTCCAGCGGTAGAGTATCTTGGTCTACCGTAACGCATGGTAACCGATCCCGTGTAGCTCAGTTGGTAGAGCAGACGGCTGTTAACCGTCTTGTCGCTGGTTCGAGTCCAGCCGCGGGAGTTCGTTGGAAGGGGTTCGGCACCATCCACCCGACGGTGTCGGACCGATGGTCACTTGGTTTCCGATCCCTGAGTTGGCGCCTCATACCTTAGCGCTGAACTGAACGGCACATCGGATGGAGGTCTCGATGGGCGAGGAAAAAGCGGACGGCACGGCAAAGGGCGGCATGTTCAACGACAAGTCTGGTAAGCAACTCCCGCTCGCCATGCAGTACGACTATACCAATTTCTACTTCGGAGCCGGAGAGGATGCCTTTGGCATGCTCGAACCCTTCGACGAGTGGTGGAAGGACGCCAAGCCTTCCGGCTACTACCTTTACGGTCTCCCCATGCAGGGCGCGCCCACGACGCGTGTGGATGTGCGCGACACCAAGACGGGTGAGGTCCACGCCGACCTCCTGAACTTCGCCTCCTACAACTACCTGGGTTTGTCCTACAGACCCGAGGTCAAGGAGGCTGTGGTGGAGGCCGCTGGGCGGTACGGCAATGGTGCCTCTGGGTCTCCGATCCTCAGCGGTTCATTGGAGGTTCATCACGAACTCGCAAGCCGTCTGGCGGAGTTCAAGGGAAAAGAGGCGGTCCTGCTCTTCCCGACTGGATATAGCGTGAACGTGGGCGTGATCGCCGGGCTCATGCGCTCGGGCGACCTCTGTGTCGCCGATCAGTATGCGCACGCCAGCTTGGTGGACGGCATGATCCTGTCGAAGGCCACCAGCCGCTTCTTCAGGCACAACAAGGTGGATGACCTCGAGCGCAAGTTGAAGCGCTTCGACGGCAAAAAGCTGGTCCTGATCGAAGGCGTCTACTCGATGGACGGCGACGTCGCGCTGGTGCCCGACATCGTAGAGGTCTGCCAGCGGTACGGCGCACGTATCCTGATCGACGAGGCCCACTCGACGTTCATCTACGGAGAGCGCGGTCGTGGTGTCGCTGAGCACTTCGGGTTCGACGACCAAATCGATATGCACGTCGGCACCTTCTCCAAGAGCCTGGGTGGCCAAGGTGGTTTCGTCGCGGGATCACAGAAGTTGATCAACTATCTCAGGGGATTCTCCCGATCCCGAACGTTCTCTTGTGGGTTATCCCCCGTCGTAGCCGCAGGAATTCTTAGGGCTCTGGAACTCTTCCTGGAAGAACCCGAGCTGCGCACCAAACTCTGGGACAACGTCGAATTCATGCAGAAGCGCCTTCGCGAGGCCGGCGTCTCAGTGGGAGACTCCGAGTCGCAGGTGATTCCAATCATGATCCGTGACGACGCGCGAGTCTTCGAGATCGGAGAGGCGCTCATGCACGAGGGGATTTACTTGAACCCGGTCAAGTATCCCGCTGTGGGGAAACACAAGTCTCGCTTCCGTATGTCGATTTCCGCCGCTCACTCCCAAGAAGAACTGGAAGAGGGAGCCAGGATCATCACAAGTGTTCTGCAGAGGTACGGTATATGCCCGACGGCCGAGGGCACTATTACTTCCACAACGGGCTGAGTTGCCTCTTCGAGATGCCGACTTCAAACGCGCGGCGCCTCGTTCCGACCCACCTCCAACCCCTCGAGGTCCAGCACGAGCGTAGCGTTCTCTCCGTTACCGTGTTCGATTTTTACGATGGGGACGCAGGCGCATTCCAGGAGGTGGTACTTTCCGTCCTGGTGCCGCCCCTAGTAAAATCGGGCGATCCGCTTCCGAAGGCCGCTCTCTATCCGTTTGTGGTGGCCACGAGTACTGAAATCGGCCGCCGCGAAGGCATCGACCGCTGGAAGCTCCCGCACTTCATGCATGATGTCCAAGTGACGTTCACGGAAGGCGAGGGGCTGATCTGCGCCGCGGCGAGCGCCGATGGTGCCCCGATCCTAGACCTCACGTTGACGAGTCACCACTTCGAGCCGGCCGAACTTCTCTACCACACCTTCATGTCCGACGCAGAGGGGGACTATAAGTCCGACATCACGATGCGCGGCGAGAGCTACAGTGAACACGAGTTCGAAGGCGGATGTCTGGTGATTCATGCACACGATATGACCGAGCGGCTGAGCGTCGACGAGATCGCGGACGCGCCCTTTCGGGAGCAGTGGATGAAGCAAGGCGTGGAGGTTTTTGCGCCGCTCGAAGCCATCTGAGACCACGTGCGGGGAACCCTCATCTGAACATGCCAGTTGTGACAATACCGCCGGAAGACCGCCGTGTCTTCGTCATCTTCAATCCGGCATCGGGCCGGGGAGGGGGCGCCCGGAGGATCGACCGATTCCTCTCGATGCTGAAGAAAGACATGCCTGGCTTCAGCCATGCGGGCACGTCACGCGCCGGCGAGGAGGGCCTACTAGCGGACCAGGCGATTTCCGAGGGGTTCAACATCATCGTTGCGGTGGGCGGGGACGGGACGTGGAGTAACGTAGCCGACCGGATCGTCGGTTCGGAAAGGAACGACGTGGCGCTCGGTCTGCTCGCTTCGGGCACGGGCAACGATTTCGGGCGCAACTTCGGTGTGTCGATGCGAAGTCCGGAGGTGGCGGTTCGTACGCTGGCAGGCGGCGTGGTCCGCAACGTCGACGTGGGTAGAATCGTCACCGGTGGAACTCCGCTGGGAGAGCGAGCGGACTCGCACGAGAATGCCCGGGGACGCCACTTTCTCAACCTGATCGGCTTCGGATTCGACGTTGCGGTCATCGAAGACACGGCCGGCGCCCGATTCCTGAGAGGAGAGTTGTTGTACAAGGTGACCGCGTTGAAAAATTTGTTCTCCTACAGAGGCGTCCCGTTGGAGCTCGAGGGTGAGGGACCCAAAGTGGACGGCGAGCAACTCATGCTCACGATCTCGAACGCTCCGTTTTTTGGCGGTGGCTTTCTGATTGCGCCAGACGCCCAGCTCAACGACGGTCGGTTGGACGCATGTGCCATCGGGAACACCCCGCCGTTCACTCGGCTGGGTCTTTTCAACGCGGCCCCCAAGGGGCGGCACGTCGAATCGCACCACGTTGAGACCCGCCAGAGTGCGCGGTTTTCAGTACGTTTCGCGAGCCCGCCGAAGTACGAGGTCGACGGTGAGCTTTGGCAGGCAGAGAGCGTTGAAGTAATCGTCGAAGCGGTTCCCGATGCTCTTCCGGTGGGCGTCCCAAGCTGACGCTAGGCGGACGCGCCGTCCGCGGTCAGCCTTCCGCGTACCAGTACCCACCGCTCCTCAGCGACCAGCTGGGCATCATGCTCGTCGTGGCTCACAAGGACAATCGGCGTCCCATTTTTTTGCGCGAATGCCCGTACCATGGCCGCGATCTCCGAACGCAGGGGCCGGTCGAGCGCGGAGAACGGTTCGTCGAGAAGGAGCAGCTGTGGATTCGACAGTAGTGCCCGGCCCAAGGCCACCCTTTGGCGCTCACCCCCCGAGAGGAACCTCGGGCGCCGGTCGAGTAGATCTGTGAGGAACAACGATTCAGCCATGCTCTCCACGTCGGCAGAGCCCGCGCCGGCGTACGCAAGATTCTCCCTGAGCGAGAGGTGAGGGAAAAGAAGCGCGTCTTGCGGTACCCACCCGACGTTCCGCTCCCACGCAGGTTTCGAAATCCCCGAGTCAGAGTCGAGCCAGACCTCACCGCCAAAGCTCACCCGGCCCACCGCGTGTGGCTCGAGTCCAGCCAAGGCTCGGAGCAGCGTGCTTTTCCCCGACCCGGACGGCCCCAAAATCGCGACGCGGTGGCGCTCTGGCCGCCAATCCACATCAAGGTCGATGGCGTCCAGGGGAACGCGAACTTGAACGTGAAGGCCCACACCCTCGCTCGCCCCGGTGGTCGCCCTAGCGTCCATCGCCTCAACGTCCATGGTGGTCTTCCATCCTTCGACGCTGCCACCTCGATAACCCTTCGAATCCGAGGAGAGCTGCAAGCGAGAGGATCACGCTGGCGATCACGAGAAGCCAGGTCGCCCCTCGGCCCGTGGGCGACTCGAGCAACGAGTAGACCGCGAGAGCGATCGTGCGGGTCTCTCCCTCCATGTTTCCGGCGAGGACGACGGTCGCTCCGAATTCCCCCAACGACCGGGCGAAAGCAAGGACGGCGCCCGCGGCAATGCCAGGGAGAGCGAGTGGTAAGGAGATGCGCCGGAACGTGCGTGCTTTAGGCACACCGAGCGTCCAGGAGACCTCTTCGAAGCGTCGATCCACGGTATCGAACACAGCCCGTATGGCCATCACGTACAGAGGAAAACCTACGACGAGCGCGGCCAGGGTCGCCCCCAACAGGGTAAACGGAATCGGGAGGCCCATCGCACTGAGCACTCCGCCGAGGGCGGATTCACGGCCCAACACGCTCAGGAGCAAGAAGCCGGTAACCACCGGCGGGACCACCAGAGGGGTCATGACGATCATCGAAACGAAGCTCTTCCCAAAAAAGTCGCGCCGGGCCAAGATCCATCCCGTAGCGACCGCTGGAACCAGCCCCAGAAGGACAGCGCTCAACGCGACGATCAGGGACAGTCGCACGGCCGACCACGGGTTCACCGAAACCGACGAAGCCCGGGCCAAAGACGAATCCGACAGGGGCGTGGAGCGCTGCGTCGCAGGGGGCCCAGCCGGTCCAAAACCCGACGCCGCGAGCAGGGTCGCGGCCTCCGTCCCACTCATAAAAGCGAGGAAGGCCTCTGCGGTTTCAGGCTGCTCGGTCCGGGAGGTCACCGCCCCGGTGTACGCGGGAGCTGGAAATCCCTCTCCCTCAAATGCGAACGCGAGGCTCACGCGGCTCTCTGTCAACGCGTCTGTCCGGTATACGACACCTCCGTCTGCCTCGGCCCGAGCCACCCATTCGAGCGTGCCACGGACACTGCCACCGCGAATGACGGTTGGCACGAGCGTAGTCCAGACCCCCGCACTTTCGAGTGCGGCCCTCGCGTATCGCCCTGCCGGGACGTTCTCGCCCGCAAGTGCAATCCGAGCGAAACCGGCGTCACCGATCGAACGGGCGTCCCGGGGGGGATCGGACGAACCGTTCGGCACGACGAAGACGAGCTGGTTCGTCGCGACGGGCCTGATCGAAGCGCCGTCTACACCACCCCGCTCCTCGAGCCACCGTATCCATTCATCGTCGGCCGAAATAAAAACGTCTGCGGGAGCGCCTCGAAGGATCTGGGGGGCCAAGCGCGAGGTCGCATCAAAGCCGAAGCGGACCGGCACACCACCTGAGGCGTTCCAGGCTCGGGCCACGGCGGGTAAGACGTCCTGGAGGCTCGACGCCGCAAGCACAACAAGGCCCGCAGTGGGTTCTTCGGGTGTTTGCCCAGTGCCGAGGGCCACGTGCACGGACGGGGCGGTCTCTCGGACCGTTGCCGCGCTCAACGGCTGAGCCATGAATAGCTGGACAGCAGCTACCCCGATGAGCCATTCTGTTGATAGGAGGACTGGCACGGGGCAACCCGGTCGTCGGTCCCTGGCGAGGCCAGTCACCGGGCCCGCGCAAGGGGAGTATTGGTCCGCTGGGAGTCGCCCAGGTTAGGTACTGGCCCGAATGCCGGCAAGGAGGGCGACGGGTATGCATCGGGAAGAACACGAGCCATGGAAGCCAGCTTGAGCCAGGTCCCGCACCGTTCCGTATGACACCCGCTCTGGTTTTCGCAGCGTCCGCCTTAATCCTGGGCGCCGGATGGGCCCTGATTCGCACGTACGAAAAAGGCAAGGCGGTGGCGGTACAAACCAGCGAAGACCGGGTCCTGATGGACCTGTCGCCGATCGGCATACTCCTACTCGATTCTGGGCTTCGTGTTGAATGGGTCAACACGGCGTTTTGTGATCTCTTCGGCCTGATCGACCGAGACTTGATCGGCCGCGAATTTACCCAGGTCATCCAGGACGATCTCAAGAGCGTCGTTTCAGAGCCGGATGTGGTCGAGGCCGGCCTGTTAGCAGCATGCTCCTCTGCATCGAAGGGCTCTCCCTTCGAGTTTTACCTTGAGGGCCGAGACAACCGAGACGAACGCCTGCTCGAGCACACTTGCCAAGTTGTCCAGAACCCCCCGCTGGAGGGCCGGCGTGTCGCTTATTTCGTAGATGTCACACCCGGAAAGCGCAACTACGCGACCCCGCACGGCCACGAAATCCACCTTCGGGAGCTCGACAGTATTCTGGTCAAGCTGGCGCGCAGGAACAGTAGGTCCGATGCGGACGAGGCGGCCCTGCTCCGCGAAGTTGCGGAAACGGTGGCCGGCGCGTGCAAGCCCGACCGCTGGGAGTTGTGGTTTCTGGGCGAGGATCGCACGCGCTGGTCGCTCGATCATCTGAACTACACAACCCCAAGACGCGAGTCGAAAGGGACACCACAGCTCTCCCCCCGCCAAACGGGGCCGTACCTCCGAGCGCTCGAGCAGGTTCGTGTGTTGGTCAAGGCCGATCTGAAGAATGGCCCGGACTCCGATACGCTATTGGGCCATGGGAGCATCGAGCCGCACGGCGCGAGCCGGTTGGACATCCCCGTCCGCGTGCAAGGGAAAGTGGCCGCTGTGCTCGTCCTCGTCCATCACACACGTCGCCCCTGGACGTCGGGCGAAAGACGCTTCGCCGCATCGATTGGAGACCGGATGTCGCTCCTGTTACAGACCGCTCGAGCCGGAGAGTCTTCGATGGGAAAGGTGGACCAAAAGCCCGAACGGCTCCCGTCCGCAGCCTCGAGCGCCGTAGACGGGTTCATCCATCTCGATGAGAAGCTCCGTTTCACGTTCCTCAATCCGGCGGCGCTCCGGTGGCTCGAGGACCGGGGGATGGATGGCAACACACTGATTGGCCGCGGCCTCGAGGAATCGATGAGGGAGGTCAAGGGTCGGTCGATCGTCGCCGAGGTACGAAAGGCGACACGAGGGGGGGGCCGGCGCGGCTCCGCCGTCAGCTGGAACGGGGTGGCCCCTGGCTGGATGTCGACGTGAATCCCTCGGCGACGGGGGTATCGGTCACACTTCAAAACAGGGCACGGGGTAAGGAACGGCAAGCTGAACGTTTTCTGCGCGAGTCAGAGACTCGCTTTCGGTCCGTGGTTGAGTCGCTGCGGGAAGGATTGATCATCACCGACCTTGACGACCGAATCGTGTACGTGAACTCACGAATCATCGACCTCACAGGGCACCGTCCTGAAGACCTCGACGGCAAGCTGGCCCAGAAGCTACTGTTCGATACCTCGAATTGGGCGGATGGGGATCAGAGGATGACGGCCCGGCGAGAGAAAAAACGCACTCGGTACAACGCCCCGCTTGCCCACAAGGACGGCACAGTTCTGACGGTCGAAGTGATCTCGACACCACTCAGGGACGCAGACGGCGCGGTGACCGGGGTCGTCGACGCCATCACCGCCACGGGAAGCCAAGCGGAACTTCGCTCAGAGGAAGTGGGCGGAAACGGAGGCGAGCCCTGAGCATCGCCGAAGCCGTAATCGATGCCCGTGCCTATGAGCTGGACTCCTTTGGGCACGTCAATCACGCGGTGCACCTCAATTATTTCGAGCAAGCACGCTTCGAGGTCTTGGCCCTTTGTGGTTTCACGTACGAAGAGCTCGCGCGGCGGGGTTGGGCAATCCATGTTGTCCGGGTCGAGGTCGATTATTTGAGCGAGATCCTCCTTGGAGACCGGCTTCGGATACGGACGTGGACAGAGGGTTTCCGGCGCACGAGCATGGTGTTGCTCCAGGAGGCTCGGCGAGACCCCCGAAATGGAGAGGCCGGCTCGGTCATCGCAGCTCGCGCTCGCGTTGTTGCGGTATGGATCGGGGAGGACGGCCGACCGATCCGCGTTCCCGCCGAGGCTAAAGAAGGGTTCGGGGGCCTGGAAGCTCCGGACGTTGCCACTTAAACTGCGGACGAGCCCGAATGAGCGAGCCGATGGATGATCGCGAGCTCCTGAAGAACCTACTCCTGGAGCGCTCTGTCCGACTGGGCGACTTCACGCTTTCGAGCGGAGCCAAGTCACCGTATTACGTCGATGCCAGGCGAACGACCATGACCGCTGTAGGACAACAACTCACCGGGAAAGTCGCGTACGACCTGATCGACGACTCGGCGTGGGACGCGACCCACGTGGGAGGGCTGACTCTCGGCGCGGACCCCGTCACCTACGCAATCGCTCACCATAGTACCTCGCGTGCTCATGTGCTCGATGGCTTCACGGTGCGAAAAGAACCGAAAGGCCATGGGACGGGACAACAAATCGAGGGGGGCCTTCCGTCGGACGCTCGTGTGGTCATCATCGAGGACGCGGTGACGAGTGGTGGCAGCGCGATCCGCGCGATCGAAGCCGTGCGCGCGCATGGGGCCACCGTCGTCGGTGTGGTCAGCTTGGTAGACCGGGAAGAGGGAGGTCGCGAAAAGCTGGAGCAGCTCGGCGTCCCGCTACTCGCCGCTTTTACGGGCCCTGAGCTTCTCGCCGCAGCGAGGGATGCGCTGGGCTAGGCACGCCCTTCACAACGACTTCATCCCTGGCTCCGCGCGCTTTCTTCGCGCTCAGTCCTGCCACCCGATGAGGTCCCCTGGAGCAACGTCATCTGCCACACTGTGCACCATCGTGGCCAACTCATGCTCCTCACGCGCCAGGCCGGTGGGAGCGTCCCAGGAATTTACGGTCCCAACCGTGAGGCGTTCCCCCTAACACGATCTGCCGCTGCGAGTTAGGCTGATCCAGCAGGGAACGGGGCATATTGATCGTAAAGCGACTACGCAGGCATAGGAGGATCATGATGGAACGGAACATTGTTTCAAAACGCGAATGGCTTGAGCTACGGATGGCGCATTTGCAGCGGGAAAAAGCGTTTGACAAGGAACGGGACGCGCTAAGCGCGCAACGTCGTGCGCTGCCGTGGGTGGAGGTGACGGAGCACTATCTTTTCGATTCCGAAGATGGCGAAGTGACGCTTGCCGATCTCTTCGATGGTCGGGACCAGTTGATCGTTCAACACTTCATGTTCGGGGCCAACTGGGAGGCGGGTTGTCCGAGTTGTTCTTTTTGGGCCGACGGTTATGACGGATTCACCATCCACTTGGCCCACCGAGACGCGAGCTTCGTGGCGGTCTCCGCGGCGCCGATCGAGTCGCTCCTCGCATACCGCGAGCGCATGGGGTGGAGTTTCGGATGGGTCTCCGCAGGGAGGTCCTCGTTTAATCTGGACTACGGCATGAGCTTTTCGGAAGCCGATGCGGAAACAGGCACCGCGTATAACTACGATAAGCCGGCACGAGCCGGAGAGCATCCTGGCACCAGTGTGTTCGCACGCCAGGACGGTCAAATTTTTCACACCTACTCAACCTACGCACGCGGTCTCGACATGCTAAACGGTGCGTACCACTACGTGGATCTTCTGCCGAGCGGACGAGACGAAGGAGGTCTTTCGTTTACACAGGCCTGGGTGCGCCGTCACGACGAGTACGAGACCTGACAGTTGGGCGCGCAACTCAGCTAGCCGAGCAGGTCAGCTAATCGAGCCGGCGGACGCCGGAGCCTTGGTTTGGGCCTATCTGAGCCCCAAGGCCTCCTGGAGTTCGGCGGCTGTCATGTTGGTCACGTAGACCGGCGATCCCTGATCGAATTCCCGTGCCCGCTGGAGCCCCCCAACCACGACGGGATCGAAGCCAGCGTCCACTACGAGGTCTGAGACGATACTCACGGCTTCTCGGTCGTCACCCGCGATCGGAATCCCTACCTTTTCTCCTTCGCGGTTGGCCTCGCTCTCCACCGATCGATAGTTGATCGCGTTGAAGGCACGCACGAGGCGGACTCCTGGCAGATATTCGGCCGAGGCAACCCCAGTTCCCTTGGCCAGCGCGTCGTCCGCCATGGGTCCGTCGCGCCCCGGGTACGGGTTTCCGCAGTCGATGACGACTTTACCCTGTATCGCGGAAGCGTAATCCCGCCCGACCTGCGGGAGTGCGGCGTAAGGCACCGCGATGAGAACAATCTCACCGAACTCGGCAGCCTCACCCGGAAGCCCTGCTCGCGCGCCGGCACCAGCCTGTTCGACCAGCTCACCGAGGTCCTCGGGATGACGGGAGGAAAAGAGGATCTGGTGTCCCGCTTTCGCCCAACGGAGGCCCACGGCCCCACCGATGTTACCCGACCCGATGATGCCGATTCTCGATGCAACGGGCGCCGTTCCGGGCGTCGTTGCGGAAGCTTGGAGTCTACCGTCGACAAGCCCCTGAGCGAGGGCGAACCCAGTCGCGGTCGCCCCGGCCCGGAGAAGAAACTGACGACGTGACGGGCCCTGCTGTCGATTCGCGTTCGGTCCGGTCATCCTCTACCTCCTTCGCATTCTAGGTAACTCAGTCGAGCAGGCGTAGCGGCATCACCAAGCAGAGATAGTCCTCCGCTTCTTCACCCTCGCTCGGGACGGGCTCCACTGTGGCCGCCCGCTCGGGAGCTTTCAAGGTGATTTTCACCTCATCGGTGGACATGTACTTCAGGACCTCTAACAAGTAGGCAGCGTTGAATCCTATTTCGATGCCCTCGCCCTCATAGGTCAACTCCAATTCGTCTTCTCCCTCACCGAGGTCCGGCGTGAGGACGGCCAGATGGACCCGATCCGACTCGAACGCCATACGAATCCGATGTGTCTGGTCGCTCGCAACCACGGCCATGCGGCGGACGGCAGAGGCCAGGGCGTTCTTGTTGACGATCGCAACCTTGTCGTTGTCCTTCGGAATCACCTGTTCGTAGTTGGGATAGGTTCCTTCGATGAGCCGGGTATACACCTCGGTGCCGTCTGCTCTAAAGCCGAGGTGATTGCCGCTCTTTGCGACCTCCAGGTTCTCCTTGCTCTCGAAGAGCCTTTGAACTTGCTGAAGTGCGATCGGCGGCACGATGAAGTCTGCGCTGGGGGCGCTCGAGGACCCCGCCGCGACACCCTTCCTCGCAAGACGGTGCCCGTTCGTCGCAACCATCCGCATGTGTCCGTCCCTCAACTCCCAGAGCACACCGTTGAGGATAGGTCGGCTTTCTTCAGAGGAAACCGCAAAAGAGGTGTTCTTGATCAAGCCGTGGAGATCAGCACCTTTGACACTCCATCCCCCGTCGAAGTCCACCTCGGGTAGCGTTGGAAATGCGTCACTCGGCAGGCCATTGAGCTTAAAATGGCTTTTCCCGCACCTCAGTTCAATTTGATCACCTCGAGTATTTAGCTCTACGGGTTGGTCCCCGAGTTCACGCACGATTTCCTGAAGCTTCTTTCCCGGAGCTGTAATACTTCCTTGCTCCTTCACCTCAGCGGGCACCCATACACGAACCGCCACATCCAAGTCGGTACCACTCATCCAAATCCCGTCTTGTCCAGCCTCGAAGAGGATATTTGAGAGAACAGGTAGCGTCGTCTTGGTAGGGATACTTGCCGACACAGCCGCGAGTCCCTTATGCAGGTTTTGCCGAGTGATCAAACAATTCATCGAGCCTCCACGGCGTCGGTGGTGCGGCTGGTTTATAGACAATGCCTAATTAGTAAAGACTAGCTTAATTAAAAGAACTAGTAGTAGTAGAGAGTGTAAAAATGTTGAAAAAGCGACAATTCCTAATAGCAGAGCGACATTTCTGCCGGGTGTACCATTGTGGAAAATGCGGAAAACTGGGCGAGGCATCTGCTCGTGTGGAAAAAATGCCAGATTTCCCCAGATTTCCCTCCCTTTCTCCACGTGTGTAAATCATTCGTTTGAGGGGCCGTTCTCGATCTCTTGGCGGACCGCCTCGACCGCCTGACGGAACTCGGTGTCGAAGTCCATCGCATCTTCGACTTTGCGAATCGAGTGGATGACCGTCGAGTGGTCTCGGCCGCCGAATAAGCGACCGATGTGTACGAGAGAGTAGTCCAGTAAATCTCTGATCAGGTACATGGCGACCTGGCGAGGGACCGTCAAGTCCTTGGTCCTCCGCTTGGAGTTGAGAGCTTCGTCGCGAACTTGCCAGCGTCCGGCCACTACTTTTCGGATGCGGTCCACGGTTAGTGCCGAGCCACCCGCTCCCGCGGCACTTCCGAAGGTGCCGTGCAGTGCCTTGCGGGCCAGTTCAACCGATATTTCCTGATTCGTGATCGACGAATAAGCCAACAACTTGATGATCGCGCCCTCGAGTTCCCGCACAGAGGACGTGCAGAATTGGGCGATGAAGTCGATCACATCGTGAGAAACCATGAGGCGATCATCGTGGGCTTTCTTCCGGAGGATCGCGACACGCGTTTCGAAGTCCGGCGACTTAATGTCCGCAACCAGTCCCCACTCGAACCTCGAAACGAGCCTCTCCTCCAGACCCGGAATCTCCTTCGGCGGCCGATCACTCGTGAGTACGATCTGTTTGCGTGCGTCGTAGAGGGCGTTGAAGGTATGGAAGAACTCCTCCTGGGTACGTTCCTTCCCCTTGAGAAACTGGATGTCGTCGACCAGAAGCAGGTCCATGCGCCGATATCGACCGCGGAACTCGGCCGTGGTTCCTTGCTGAATGGACGTGACGAGGTCATTCGTGAACTGTTCCGTCGGAACGTACGCAATCCTCATAGCGGGGTTGGCCTTGAGCACCGCATGCCCGATCGCGTGCATGAGATGGGTTTTCCCGAGCCCCACACCACCGTAGAGGAAAAGTGGGTTGTACATGAGCGCAGGCTTGTCGGCCACCGCGTGGCACGCGGCCGTGGCAAGCTGATTGTTGTTCCCTACAACGAATCGCTCGAACGCGTAACGCTGGTTCAACAACGGAGGCGGCGCGGGGGCCGCGGCCGTCGCCTGCGGTGCGCCCCCGACCGCGGGCGTGAGTTTTACGGTGGGGATCGGGGTCGCCGACGCCGGGTCGGCGCATCGGAATGTAAGCGCCAACGGCCGCCCCAGGATCTGCTGAATCACATCCGTCAGAAGCGGCCCGTAACGGTCTCCGATCCACTCGACGTGAAATTGACTCGGCACTTCAACCAGAATCTCCGAATCCGTAACCCCGACCGCTGCCGTGCCGGCGAGCCAGGTGCGGTAAGTCTGTCCTTGAAGTCTGTCCCGGGTCGCATCAAGGACCCGTGACCACAGCTCGTCGGCCGTAAACTCCATGCGCTCCTAAGGTGAGCTTTGACGCTCGATGACGTAAGCGGAAAATCGCAGCTCAGGACGCTAGATTCTGATTGTGGAAAAGTCAATTTTTCACACTGGTGGGCTGGGTCGTGGGCAGTGTCTACCACCTTGACCGTTACTCTCACACTCGGATATGTTACCGTGCTCTAGATCGGCGCGGCCTTTCGGACATGGCCGTGGGACGAGGAACAGAGGCCCCAACGTTATGATGCCCACATATCGGCCACGGAACCGAAAGCGTGTGAACAAACACGGTTTCCGCGAACGCATGAAGACTCGAAGCGGCAGAAAAGTCCTCGCGAGGCGACGGGCGCGGGGACGCGCCCAGCTCGTGGTGAAGATCGGCTCGAAATAATCGAATGATGGCAGCCCACTCGGCTGCGGGTCCCGGAGGAGGACTCCGCTTGCCTCGCTCGGCGCGGATCCATAAGGCCCGGGACATTCGATCCCTTCTCAGAAGCGGATCGAGAAGAAAGACGCCCAATTTGGACGTCTTCTTTTTAGCCTCGTCCCTGCCGTGCAGCCGCTGGGGGATGATCGTCCCTAAACACCGGCATTCCATCGTGGAGCGAAACCGTGTCAAACGACGTCTACGCGAGATTGGTCGAACGTGTGTGCTGCCACGACTCAGCGCACAGGGGCTCGGCTTGGATGTCTTGGTGAGGGCCCGACGGGAAGCGTATGGAGTTGGATTTCGTATCCTGATGGACGAACTTCATTCGATAACGGAGGACCTGTGTTCGCACGCGTGATGGTCCGAGCCATCCGCTTTTACCAACGGACCTTATCCCCGCTTACGGGGCCCTCGTGCCGGTTTGCGCCGTCGTGCTCCGAATACGCCGCGGTCGCGATCGACCGGCACGGGCCCTTGTCCGGGGGATGGCTCGCGCTTCGACGGATCCTACGCTGTCATCCGTTTGGTGGGCAGGGTTTCGATCCGGTTCCCGACCTCGTGGCTGCTGAATTGATGGGTTCACACGAGGACGTCGGTTAGATGCGGCAGGAAGTTCGATTCTTGTTGGCGATTACACTGATGATCCTCGTCCTCATCACGACGAACGTGCTGTTTCCGCCTGTTCCTCCCGAGGAGGCCGGGCTGGCCGACGGGGTGCCTGAACAGCTCGATGGTCCCGGGGGGGGTGAACCGGGCTTGCCGTTCGGCGGGGTCGACGCCGGGGGGGCTGCGGTCGGTGACCCAGCGGAATCACCGACGGAGCGGACGGCGCCCGCGAACGCCGATCTCTTCCGGGCTGATGCAGCCCCCGAGGCCCCTCCCGTTAGGACGGTCGTGGTCGAAGGCCCACTCTACCGTTTTGAGTTCAGCACCGCGGGGGCCAGCCTAATTTCCGCCCAGTTGCTCGAGTTTCAGTCCTTCGATGAGGGCAGTGAAGGGCCGGTGGAGCTCATCGTTCCCGAAAGCGGTGGGGCGTTGGCTACACAACTTCGAGTGGACGAGGGTGAGCTCGACCTCGGTGCCGAGCCCTTCGTGGCCGAGCCCGTAGACGGGCTCCGCCTCAGCGAGGGGGGTGCTCCCCAGACGCTGACCTTCCGGTATACGCATCCCTCCGGCGCGCTCGCTCTTGAGACTTCGTACACGTTCGATCCGTCCTCGTACGTCATCGTTGCGCACACGGAGGTCGTGGGCGTTGATCGCCCACTATTGGTCACGACTCTGGGTTCTGGGCTTCAGTACAACGAAAGGAATCGCAAAGAAGAGTCGACCGTGATGGGGTACGTTTCGAACCATCTACGTGAGGGGATCGACGACGAGCGACTCAGCCAAGTCGACGACGAGCAGATACACGAGGGGCCTCTCCTTTGGGGAGCACTCAAGAGCAAGTATTTCATCTTCGCACTGGTTCCCGGCTCGGACGGTAGCGGGCAGTACTTAGGGGGGCTGCTTGCGAGTCCGGCCCCCGGCGAAGACCAGGCCAGGGTCCTGGTGACCCAGCCGGTAGGAAACAGCGGGACGTTGGACTACCGCATCTTCGCCGGCCCCCAAGAGCGGGCCTTTCTGACAGCGTTCGGGAACGAACTGGAAGAGGCCAATCCGTACGGCTATCGCTGGATGCGACCGGTTGTCCGACCGGTGGTGTCGGTCGTGCTGAGGATTCTCAACTTTCTGCACGACACGCTGGATGTCGGGTACGGCTGGGTGCTCATCATCTTCGGCGTGATGATGCGCGTGCTGACCTTCCCGCTGAACCAAAAAGCGATGCGGGCTCAGATGCGCAACATGGCGGTGCAGCCGCTCCTTCAGGACATCCAGAAGAAGTATAAGGATCAGCCTGAGAAGCTTCAGAAGGAGATGGTGAAGCTCTACAAGGACCACGGCTTCAATCCTTTGGCGGGGTGCTTGCCGATGTTGCTTCCGTGGCCCGTGCTGATCACCCTGTTCTTCGTGTTCCGAAACACGATTCAGTTGCGCGGGGAGAGCTTCTTGTGGCTGCCCAACCTTTCTGCCGCTGACCCTCTGTATATCCTCCCGCTTCTGTTAGGCGTGTCGATGTTCTTCATGCAGTGGATCTCGGTCCGGTCCATGCCTGAACCCAATCCCCAGATGAAGATGATGATGTGGATGATGCCCATCATGATGACCTTCATCTTCTTCAACTTTGCGTCGGGCCTGAACCTCTACTACGCCACGTCCAATCTGGCCACGATCCCGCAGCAGTACTTGATCGCGAAGGAGCGGAAGCAGCTTAGGACGAAGACGCCGGTTCCCGCCAAGAGCGGTGACTGACGAGGCCTCCGGCCAGCTCGAGGAGCTGGCTGTGGACACGATCGCGGCGTTGGCCACCGCCCCGGGTCCCAGCGCCATTGCCATGGTGCGGCTGTCCGGGCCCGGAGCCCCTCGTATCCTCCGGGCCCTCACGCCCGACGAGGATCCTCCCGCTCCGCGAATGGCTAGCGTGCGCTCCCTGAGGGATGCGCAGGGTGGAGAACTTCTCGACCGCGCGCTCGTGACCGCTTTCCCACGGCCGGACAGTTTTACGGGCGAGGACATGGTCGAGATCTCCTGCCACGGAGGCTGGCTGGTGCCGCGGCTGATTCTTGATGCGTGCCTCGCCGCTGGCGCACGGCTGGCTGAGCCGGGCGAGTTCACGCGCCGGGCAGTGCTACATGGGAAGATGGACTTGGTACAAGCGGAGGCTGTGGTCGACCTGATCGAGGGCCGGAGCAGGGCGCAGCACGACGCGGCGCTTTTTCAGATGGAGCGGGGTCTGAGCCGCAGGATCGCGGAGCTTCGTGACCAGCTGCTGACGCTCGAGGCCTATCTGGCCCATCACATCGACTTTCCGGAGGAAGACGAGGGGCCGGTGCCGCTGGATCGGGTCGTAGCAGCAGCCTTGGCCCTTACGGAGGCCCTGCAGCAACTCTTGGAAACGGCGCCGGAAGGGGAGCTCCTAAGGGAAGGTGCTTTGACTGTGCTCGCCGGTCCTCCGAATAGCGGTAAATCTAGTCTGTACAACGCTTTACTCGGAGAGGAAAGGGCGTTGGTCACGGAGGTGCCGGGAACCACTCGAGACGCGCTGGAGGCCGTGATATCGGTGGGGGGGTTCCCGTTCCGACTGGTCGATACTGCAGGGATCCGAGAATCGGACGACCGCATCGAGGGATTGGGCATCGAGGTGGCACTCCGGTATCTCGAGCGCGCCGACGTGGTGCTGTTTTGTGTAGAATGCGGCCCGGTAATCCGTTCTGCCGAGCGTGAGTTTTTGGAAGGGCTGATGGACATACCGGTGATCCTTCTCAGAACCAAGGCCGACTTGGTGCCGGGCGCTCCTACTCCCGTCTCTTCCGAGGCAGGCGGTGGGGTGGATCCGATCGGGCCCCCGGGCCCCTCCATATGCGAGAGCGTCGAGGTGTCGGTGGTCGATGGGACCGGGTTGGCGCGCCTCCAGGAGATTCTCCCCGAAATGGTCTTTGAGAGGTTCGTACGGACCGGCGCGTCCGTGCCCGCGCTCACGCGAGCCCGGCAGGCGGACGCTGTTCAGAGGGCCCGTGATCATGTGGTTGCGTTCAGTGAGGCTCTAGAGGTGGGCACGCCCGTTGCGGTGGCCTCGGCGTTGCTTCGACCCGCCGAGACGGCGTTGGAGGAGTTGCTCGGATTGATTTCGACCGACGAGATTCTGGATCGGGTCTTCCGCGAGTTTTGTATTGGCAAGTAGGCGCATGATCGATTCCGATCTCGGTGGGCATCAGCGTGGCTTTCTAATCCGTGGTCGGGTGCAGGGCGTTGGCTTCCGATGGTGGACGCGTCGGAAGGCGTTGGAACTCGGCCTCCGGGGGACGGTCGCGAACTGCCAGAACGGGATGGTCGAGGTTCATGTAACGGGGGACACGGATACGTTGCACGCGTTTGCCGGCGAATTGGAGGGTGGCCCGCCGATGGCTCGGGTCGACGAGGTGGAGGACATTCCCTCGACAAGAAGTCTCCCGAGAGACTTCGAAATCGTTTAGAATCGCGCAGAGACTTGAAGAGGCTTCGACGGACATGAATCGTGGGCACGGGGACATTGATCAGACGTACGATGTGATCGTCATCGGTGGTGGGCACGCGGGGTCGGAGGCAGCCGCGGCAGCCGGGCGGATCGGGGCCCGCACCCTGTTGGTCACGCCGGACCTTGCTCGTGTCGGGCAGATGAGCTGTAATCCCGCGATCGGAGGGGTCGCGAAGGGTGTGGTCGCTCGGGAGGTGGATGCGCTGGGTGGAATCATGGGTCGAGCGACCGATGCGGCCCGGATTCAGTTCCGGATGTTGAACCGCTCGAAGGGGCCGGCCGTTTGGAGTCCCAGAGCGCAGTGTGACCGAGAGCTTTATCCCGTTGGTGTGCGGCGTGCCCTCGACGAAGTCCCCGGGTTACGTCTCCACGAAGACATGGTCACGGGTCTGCTCATGGAGGATGGCCGCGCCGTTGGGGTCAGGACCGGCGGGGGTTGCGAGCTCCGTGCGGGGGCGGTTGTGGTCACTGCGGGGACCTTCCTTCGCGGCAGGATTCACATCGGCGGTGATACGAGCGTGGGGGCGGGTCGTGCCGGCGAGGCGCCCTCGATCGAGTTGGCTGAAGAACTGGAGGCCCGGGGTCTCGAAATCGGGCGGTTCAAGACGGGCACGCCTCCCCGCATCGACGGACGGAGCGTGGATTTTGCTCGGACTGAACGGCAAGACGGCGACCCAGAAGACTTCCGGTTCTCGTCCTATATAAGAGAGAGCATCCCGGAGCAAAGACCTTGTTGGATCACGTGGACTGGTGCTGGGCTTCGTGAAGTCGTCGAACGCAACTTGGACCGGAGTGCGCTGTTCGGAGGGGAAATTTCTGGGCGCGGGCCGAGGTACTGTCCGTCGATCGAGGACAAAATTGTTCGTTTTCCAGACGCACCCCGCCATCAGGTGTTCCTCGAACCGGAAGGGCTGGAGACCACAGAGCTCTACGTGAATGGCCTTTCGACCTCGCTACCCGCCGAAGTCCAGGAGGAATTCTTACACACCATTCCGGGTCTAGAGCGCGCTGAGGTGACACGGGTCGGGTACGCCATCGAGTACGATTACTTCCCGCCGCATCAACTGAAGCATACGCTCGAGGTGAGGGCGCTGCCGGGTCTTTACTTCGCGGGCCAAATCAACGGAACCACGGGATACGAGGAAGCGGCGGGTCAGGGGCTGGTTGCGGGCGCGAACGCGGCTCTGAAAGTGCTTGGGCGGGGACCCTTCGTCTTGGAACGAGACGAGGCTTACATCGGTGTCCTGGTCGACGACTTGATCACCAAGGGAACGGACGAGCCGTACCGCCTGTTTACGTCCCGGGCCGAGTTCAGGCTTCTGCTTCGACAGGACAATGCGTGGGGACGCCTCGGACCGCGTGCGAGAGAGGTCGGGTTATTGACCCCGAGCCAAAGCGAAGCGTTGGTCGTCCTCGAAGATAGAAAGGCGCGGGTCCGACGGTGGTTCGTGGAGGCGGTGATCACGCCCGCAGTGGTGAATCCTTTGCTCGAGAGGTGCGGTAGCAGCCTCGTACGACAATCGGTTCGCGCATCCGAATTGCTGAAGCGGCCCGAGGTGCCGGCGGATGGGCTCGCGATCGCCGGAGGTGCGACGTTCGACGCGGCGGTAGATTCCGACGCCCTGGCCGCAGTCGAGATCGAGATCAAATACGAGGGATACGTTCGTCGGGAGGCGGAGCGCGCCCGAAGCCTTCGGAAACAAGCCGACTTCGAACTTCCCGATGGACTTTCATACGAGGGACTAAAGACCCTTTCGTACGAGGCGAGGGAGAAGCTGGCGCGGGTGCGTCCGTCCTCGCTCGCCCAAGCGGGGCGGATACCGGGCGTGTCCCCAGCGGATCTACAGTGCTTGATTCTGGAGGTCCGGCGGTGGCGGCGGAACGAAGCAAAGGAGCCGGCGGGAGAGTGTTTCACGTGAAACAGGGTTAGCGCCCCCACCTCTTTCTCGTGGGATACAGAGAATTGTTTCACGTGAAACGTCTTACTATCAACCTGCGGCCTCCGGCTACTTCGGAATCAGGACCTGCCTGAGGCTAGCCGCTTCGTTCGTGCCGTCACCGTTGAAGTCGAAATCGCTATCACCTACCAGGACTACGCTCTCGCCCAGCCGCTCCCATACGGCTCGAGACTCCGGGGCGGGGGGTGACTCGGGCATGAGTACGACCTGGTCCCCGTCCACCGTTAGTTTTACGGCTTCACTGCTGGACTGCCCGAAGCCCGTCAAAATGGCCGTGTACCGCCCCGAAGGCTGAACGGAAAGCGTGAAGACCGCCCCCGCTGCCGCCAGATCCAGGACGGTTTCTGGATTCGTCGAACTCGTCATGACGAGCGAGTCGGCCAACCATTCTCCCACCATGAAGCTGGGGTTTAGCAGCGGCTCGGTCGGACCGCCCCCGCAGGCGAGAGCGCCGATGAGAGCAAGGCCAGGGAGGGCATAGCTTCGCAAGCGGATCCATGGGAAAAATGGTCGCTTCGGACTCATGACCGTCAATCCCCCAGGATGAGGCATATGTGTGTCGACGAGGCCCGGATCAGGCTCGACTTGTTTGAGTTTCGGCACACAACCACGCGTCGGCATGAGGTATGGGAACATGTCCTTGCATTTTGCTACCGGTTGGACGACCGTTTATTCTAAGACCTCACCTTGAGACTTCACCCCCAACGGTTCCGTCCGTATGTCCCGCGTTATCGCCATCGCCAACCAAAAAGGTGGTGTGGGTAAAACCACGACCGCCATCAACTTGGGCGCCGCCATCGCGGTGGCTGAGGCGCGGACCTTGGTCATCGATCTCGATCCACAAGGCAACGCCTCGAGCGGACTGGGGCTTTCGCAGGCCGACGACGAACGACTCACGATTTATGACGTGCTAATGAGCGGCGCGGATGCCAGGGCCGCGGTGCGCAAGTCGGTTCAGTTTCCACTGCTCGATCTCATTCCGAGCAACCGGGACCTCGTGGGTGCCGAAATCGAACTCGTCGGTGCGATGAGCCGGGAAACGATTCTTCGTCGAGCGGTATCGTCGATTCGGTCCGACTACGATTTCATCCTCCTGGATTGTCCCCCCTCTCTGGGTCTTCTGACGTTGAATGCCCTCACGGCTTCCGACTCTCTCTTGATTCCGATCCAATGCGAGTTCTATGCGTTGGAGGGGCTGAGTCAGCTGCTCAACACGGTTCGATTGGTTCAGCGGGCGCTCAATCCCACCCTCGAAATCGAGGGAGTGCTGCTCACCATGTTCGATAGCCGCCTCAACTTGGCGAGGCAGGTGGCGGCTGATGCGAAGGAATATTTCGGAGAGCGCGTGTACAAAACGGCGATCCCCCGGAACGTTCGCTTGGCCGAAGCCCCGTCGTTCGGGCAGCCCATCCTCCGGTACGACATTCTATCGAACGGAGCTCAGAGCTATCTGGCTCTAGCCAGGGAGCTCATCATGGGGCGGGGACCGACGGCGGCGGCCTGATGACTGCGTTGCATCCCTTCGTCAGTAGGATCAGCCGATGAGTCCGACACCGAAGAAGGCTCGGCTCGGCAAGGGGCTCGGGGCTCTACTCGGCGAGTACATGGAAGAGCCTCGTGCGCGCGAAGCGCAGTTGATCGATGTAAAGTCCATCGGACCGAACCCGCGGCAGCCGCGCAAGACCTTCTCCAGCGAAGAGCTCTCAGAGCTCGCCGGGTCCATCAAGGAGAACGGCCTTCTTCAGCCGCTTTTGCTGCGGCCGGCCCCCGAATCATCCGGCAAGTACGAGTTGGTTGCCGGAGAGCGCCGCTTGCGCGCGATCCAGAGCCTTGGGTGGAAGGACGTGCCGGCAGTAATCCGGGAGGTCGATGACGACACGCTGCTCGTCCTTGCCTTGGTAGAAAATCTTCAACGGGAAGCCCTTAGCCCGATGGAAGAGGCACTGGGCTACCAGGCTCTTGTGGACCACCATGGGCTCAGTCACACGCAGATCGGACGTTCCGTCGGAAAGAGCCGTTCCACGGTGGCCAACATGGTTCGCCTTCTCCTGTTGCCGGCCTCGGTGCTTAAACACGTGGAGGCCGGAGCGCTTACGAGTGGTCACGCGAGGGCCTTGCTCGCGCTGAACGATGACGCCGAGATGGTGGAGCTCGCGCGGCAAGCCATCAAGGAAGGTTGGTCCGTACGCGAGATGGAGAAGCGTGCTGGAGTCGATTCGGTTACGAAGGGCAAGAAATCAAAACGCAGCCGTTCTAAACGCCGTGATCCTGTTGTTCAAGCGCTCGAGGAAAACCTGCGCGCGGTGTTGTCGACCAAAGTCAACGTTCAGCTACGCCGAGGCGGCTCTGGTGTTATCGAGGTTCCGTTCCGGGGCCCGGAGGACTTCGAAAGAGTTTTCCACCTGATCACCGGACGAGAGGCTTCGGAGATCGTGTCGTGAAGGGCCCGGTCATGCGCATCATCGTCGTGCCGGCCACCAGCGAGAGCCGCACCTACGAGGTCTCGTATAGACGTTTGCGAGTGGCCCGCGGTCTCGGTCTCGGTTTCGGAGTGGCGGTGACGTTTCTGGTCGTGACCTGGGGGTACATGGCCTCGCGTGTCGCACATGTGGCCGAGCTCGAAGCGGAAGTCGCTTTAATGCGTACGGATCAAGAGAGGATCCCGGGACTCTTACGACAACTCAACACCGTGGAGCACCAATACGCCGACATTTGGGATCTTTTTGCCCCGGATGGTTCGGGGGCACCCTCGCAACTGTGGCTTCCGCCTCCAGGGTCCCTTAGCCGGTCGGCTGCTGGTGAAGAAGACCTCGACGGCCAGCCCGATAGCTGGCCCCTAGCGGAGCGCGGGTTCGTGACTCAGGGCCTTCTCGAGGACGCGGGAAGAGCGCATCCCGGCCTCGACATCGCGATACCCACCGGTTCCTACATTCGAGCGTCGGGGGCGGGCCGCGTCATGGATGTCGGCGAGGACCCCACGTACGGCAAGTATGTTCGGATCGACCATGACAATGGGTACGAGACTTTGTACGGCCACGCCTCCGACACGTCGGTCGAGCTTGGCGAAGAAGTTCGAAAGAACGAGGTCATCGCCCTGAGCGGGTCCACGGGTGAATCGACAGCGCCTCACCTGCACTTCGAAATCCTCTTCGAAGGAGAGCCGGTCGACCCGCTCGAGTTGGTACGGCAACCATAACACAAAGGATTGAGACCGTATGTCCAAGGATTCATCATCCCGCACCCCTCCCGAAGCGGTCATTTCGATTATCGGTGCGGGCATGAACCTGCACGGCGATACCGAGACCGACGGCTCGTTACGTATCGAGGGTACGGTCCGTGGGAATGTTCGCGCTGGCAAGTCCGTGGTGATTGGCAAGGACGGCCTGGTGGACGGGAGCATCTTTACGCAGGATGCCGTGATCGCGGGCCGAGTTTCAGGGGGAATCCATGCGTTGTCTCGCCTCGAGCTCCAAGCGACCAGCGTGGTCGCGGGTGAAATCGAGGCTCCCCGGATGCAGGTCGAAGAAGGCGCGTCAGTCCAAGGTCAGGTGGCGGTCGGAGAATCTGTCAAACCGACGGAGATGCATGGTGGTGACGTAAGGAAGGACGCGTCGAAGTTGGATGGCAAGAAGGGTGATCCCAAGACGGAACCCCCGGGCAAGGAGCGTAGCTTCGGCTGAAATGAGATGTTTCCCGGAATTATTTGTCCACAGGCGTGGCAAGCCATCTTAAGTAGCGCCATAACAATGAGTTACGGCATGAAGCGGTCCAAAGAAACACCGGTTTATGGTGGAATTAGGGGCACTTTTCCACATTCTGCGTCGCTAGCCGCATGAACACCGAGTCATTGGCCCAGTATCTGAACGAGTACCTCTCGGTGGAAGGGTTCGCGGACTATGCGCCAGCCCACAACGGACTGCAGGTGGAGGGGCCCACCGAGGTGTCACGCGCCGCCGTTGCGGTGGACGCGAGCGAAGCCGTGATCCGGGAGGCCGTCTCCCGTGGGGTGGACGTTCTGATCGTCCACCACGGGCTTTTTTGGGATGGTCAAGCCAAGTTGGTGGGTCCGCGATTTCGAAAAATTAGAGCGCTGATCGAGGGCAAGGTCGCGCTTTACTCGGCCCACCTCCCACTGGATTCACATCCCGAGGTCGGCAACTGTGCGGTCTTGTGCAGGGCGCTTGGGTGGAGCCCCGCCGAGCGGTTCGGAAGTTATCAGGACCGAGACATCGGGTGGAGTTGCACGGTTGATTTCGAGAGGGAAGCGTTGGCGCACTATGTGGGTGAGATCGTGGGAGGCCCTGTGCGGCTCATCCCCGGCGGACCCGAGCGCGTGTATCGGGTGGGAGTCGTTACTGGTGCGGCTGCGAACTTGATCCCGGAAGCTTCGCTGAAGGGTTTGGACGCGCTGATTACGGGTGAGGGACCTCACCACACGTTCCACGACGCCATGGAGTATGGCGTGAACGCCCTGTACGCGGGACACTACGCCACCGAGACGTGGGGAGTGAGAGCGTTGGGGAGACACCTCGAGGAACGATTCGCTCTCGAGCAGGAATTCATCGATCTGCCCACCGGGCTCTGAGCCCGGGCCCTACCTCTCCCAATTCTTGCGCGTGCAACGCCTACCAGACGGGCTTTCGCAAGGCGTGGCCCGGTAATTGCCAAAGCAAGTGGTAGCAGCGTGGTAGCAGCATCGAAAAAGCTTGTCCTGGGTATCGCACGTAGGTACGATCCTCATTCGCTTTCGTCCAACATTTGGTGGAGGCAACCGCATGTTGCATAGGGTCTTGACGGGTCCCGGCCTCACGCTGGCCGCCGTTGGCCTCCTATCGGCTCAGGACGTTCCGACGCCTGAGTCCCATTTCGGATACGAAATCGGTTCCGAGGAACGGCTCGCCAATTGGACGCAGCTCACGGCTTACTACGAGTTGCTCGCGAGCGCGAGCGAGCGCGTTACGATCGATACGCTGGGGCTCACGACGATGGGCCGACCTTTCGTGATGTTGACGGTCACGAGCGAGGAAAACCAGAGCCGCCTGTCCGAGCTCCATGAGATTCAGATGCGGCTCGCTGATCCTCGCCGGGTGTCCGGTGACGAGGAGCTTCAAGAGCTCATCGCGACGGGGAAGACCGTGGTGCTCATTACGCACGGGATCCACTCCACCGAGGTTGGTGGGTCGCAGAGCGCTGCTCGACTGCTGCACCGGATGGCGTCCTCCAACGAAGAACAAGTCCGCGAGATTCTGGACAACGTCATCCTCTTAGACATTCCCTCCCTGAATCCGGACGGGACGGAATGGGTTGTGAACTGGTACAACGAGTGGCTCGGTACCGAGTACGAAGCCTCTCCTCTCCCGTGGCTCTACCACTATTACGTAGGCCACGACAACAATCGCGACTGGTACGCGTTCACACAGAAAGAGACGCAGCATACCGTCCTCGGGGCCCACAACGCGTGGCATCCGCAGATCGTACACGATATCCATCAGATGGGTGGCGGTGGCGCGCGTATTTTCCTTCCTCCTTATATGGATCCGATCGAGCACAACGTGGATCCGATGATCGTGGCTGCCGTGAACATGCTCGGTTCGTCGATGGCTGCTGAGCTTGCCGCTCAAGGGAAGCCCGGCATTGTTACCAACGCCATCTACGATGGCTTTAGTCCCGCTCGGGCTTATCAGCACTATCACGGGGCGGCCCGGATTCTATCGGAGACCGCCTCAGCGAACCTAGCGACCTCGGTAAACGTCCCCCCTGTGAGCATCCGGGGGGGGCGAGGGTACGACGCCGCCACTGCTTCGGCCAACTACCCGAATCCTTGGATGGGCGGTGCTTGGGGTTTGCCTGATATCGTGGACTATATGGACGCCGGAGCCATGGCTCTACTCACGAACGCTGCCAAGAACAGACGATATTGGCTCCAGAACTTCTATCGCATCAACGAGCGCGCAGTGAACGGCTGGGACGCGTGGCCGAGCGCCTGGGTCATTCCCGCTGACCAGGACAACGAGACGGGCCTCTCGTATTTGCTGCGCACGTTACGAATGGGTGATGTCGAGGTGTTCCGTGCCCACAAGGCGTTCGAAGCCGACGGTGTTGCCATGCCGGCCGGAACGTACGTGGTTCCGATGAACCAGCCGTACGCGTCTTTCGCGCAAACACTGCTCGAGGTGCAACAGTATCCAGATTTGCGGGAGTACCCCGGGGGCCCACCTCGTCGGCCGTACGATGTCACCGCCCACACGTTGCCCCTGCTCATGAACGTCGATGCGTTGTCGGTGGAGCGTATGGTCCCTGACGTGGCTGACGTCATCGCACCGATGCCGATCGAAACCCCGGACTTCGTTTTCACGCTGCCTGAATCGCTTGCTCCTGACGCCTCCATGCTCGAGGCCCGTTCGCCCGAGGCCCCTTCGCCCGAGGGAATCGAGGGAGCGGCGAGGCCACGCATCGCGCTCTATAAGTCGTGGCGTGAGCCGATGGAGGCTGGCTGGACTCGCTGGCTCTTCGACCAGTACGGGCTCCCGTACGACACGCTCAAGGACGTGCGGGTTCGGGAGGGAGATCTCCGACAGGACTACGACGTGATCCTTTTCCAAGGGCAAAGCCCAACGAGCATTCGAGGGGGATTCCCGAGTGGAAGCGTCCCCGACGTGTACGCGGGCGGGGTGGGCGGTGCAGGTGAACGGGCGCTCGACCGTTTCGTTCGCCAGGGTGGTCGAATCGTCGCGATCGAGGAGGCGACCGATTACGTAGCGGACCTTTTCGATCTTAGCGTCTCGAGCGCCGTCGAGCGGCTCTCCGCCTCGGAGTTCTACATACCGGGCTCGATTCTCGAGCTTCGCCCCGAACCCGGGCACGCGCTCAACGAAGGGCTCCCTGAGTCACTCGGAGCCTGGTTTTGGGGAAGTAGCAGGGCGTTCGACGTTTCCGATGCTTCGGTTCGGGTTACCGCTCGTTTTGGCGAGGGGAACCCTTTGCGGTCAGGTTGGCTCCTGGGTCCGGAATATGTGTCTGGGAAGCCGGCGGTCGTAGAAGCCTCGGTCGGCGAGGGCTCGGTGGTGCTCTTCGGCTTCCAACCCAACTATCGCGCGCAGAGCGTCGCCACGTGGCCGATGTTGTTCAACGCGCTTGCGTTCCCCCCGGACGCGCTCCGGCTCAAGCAGGAGGATGACGGATGAAGTGCCCGAGTTGCGGCACAACGGCGGACGGCGGCCGGTTCTGTTCGAACTGCGGCGCCGCGTTTGGAACGATACCCTGCCCCACTTGCGGCCACGAGCCACCCGCCGGAGCTCACTTTTGTAATCAGTGTGGAAACGCGATGGCCGGCTCCCGGGCCAGCCACGGCGATTCAGGAAATCGTCTGGCCTGGTGGATGGCCGGCGCTCTTCTGGTAGGCCTGATCCTGGTGATCGCCTACCCGGTGTACGGTCCCGACCGGCCCGCGGCGTCACCGCCGGTTGCCGCAGGTCCCGGAGTCGGTCCGAGCGGTGGCCCCGCCAACATCGACTTGTCCTCGATGACACCGCGTGAGGCGGCCGATCGCCTCTTCAACCGTGTGATGACGGCCGTTGCCGCCGATGACTCGGCCGAAGTGGTCCGCTTCCTACCGATGGCCATCCGTTCCTTCGAGCTAGCCGAGCCACCGGACGCGGATGGAAAGTTTCATCTCGTCCTGCTTCGTCTTACTGGGCAGTTCAACGCGGAGGCGCTCGCGGGTGCTGAGGAGATTCTTTCGGAGCATCCCAACCACCTCCTCGGGTTGGCCATGGCCGGGGACGCATCACTCGCACTGGGCGACAGCGTGGCGGCTCGCGAGTACTACCGGCGCTGGTTGGATGCGTATGACACCGAGACGGAGAAGGACCTCCTCGAATATCAGGACCACGCGCCGATGTTTCCCGCCATGCAGTCCACGGCCGAGGCGCTGGCGGGTAACGACTGAACGAGGTCGGTGATCGGGCTCGTTCGACGCCCGAGCCATCCAAGATTTTCCTGACCGGCGGCACCGGCCTGCTCGGTTCCCACGTTGCGGAACGCCTCATTCGGGACGGCCACGAAGTGGTGGCTCTCCATCGGCCCGGATCCGACACCAGTTACCTGAAAGCGCTGGGCTGCACCCTGTCCGAAGGGGGTCTTGGCGATGAGCCCGGCCGATTGGCCCTTCGGATCGAGGGCTGCCGGTGGGCCGTGCACTGCGCGGCCCGCGTATTTAGCGGGAAGGACTGGGGCGAAGTCCAGGAAGCGAACGTGGAGGGCACCCGAAATACCTTGAAGGCCGCGGCGCGGGCCGGAGTGCTCCACTCGGTGCACGTATCCTCGGTAGCTGTGTACGGAAACGCGATCGGGACCATGGACGGGACTGTAGCACTCGACGGTGTTATCCCACCCCAGAACCTCTACGCACGCTCCAAGCGGCTGGCTGAAAGGGCCGCGGCAGAAATTCATGAGGCGGGGCCAATGCAAGTCACCATCGTACGGCCCAGCGTCATATACGGCGAAAGGGACCGCCTGTTCGCCCCTATGTTGGCTCGACTTCTACGCTTCCCCGTTGTGCCAGTGATGGGCCGCGGCGACAATACGATTCCAGTGGTTTACGCCGGAAACGTGGCGGCCGGCGTGGTGGCGGCTTTGGATGGCAGAGGGGCCGGAAACGCCTTCAATTTGGCCGCGGATTACCCGGTGACGCAGTGGGAGCTTCTCGAGGGACTGGCCCGGGTGCTCGGTCGTGCCCCGATCTTCGTCCAAATGCCGGGGGCCTTGGTTCGGGCGTTGGCACAGTTGGCGGACGGGGCGGGTTCCATTTTGCCGGGCGTGCGAAGGTGGTCAGGGGCGAGGGCAGCCCGCCTCGTTCTCGGCGAGAACCCTTATGCGTCCCAGCGCGCCAGGGATGAGCTGGATTGGCGGCCGGTCGTAACGCATGAGTCCGCTTTACGCAGAACCGGGCGTTGGTTGTCTCACCGCGACAACAATGAGGTAATCGAATTGTGAGGGAAGACGACGAAGGCGAAGGCAACGGAAAGCGTGAGACCCAGCCCGTAATCCCACCTCCCCCGTATTCCAAGGAGACGGAGGACGAGCGTTTCCTTCAATCCACGGTCGCGGAGTTGGAGGAGAGGGGGCTGTTTCGTGGGGGCAAAGAGTCTTGGCGGGTGTTTCGGATAATGGGTGAGTTCGTTGAGGGATTCGATGAGCTCAGTAACCTCGGCCCATGCGTTTCGGTCTTCGGCTCGGCACGTCTGACCCGGGCAGACCCCGCGTACGACCGCTGTGTCGAGACGGTACGCCTTCTCGCCGAGGCCGGATACGGCGTCATCACGGGAGGCGGTCCTGGAATCATGGAGGCGGCGAATCGTGGCGCCCAGGGCTCCGGCCGGCCTTCGGTCGGTTGTAACATCGAGTTGCCGTTTGAGCAGGGGCTCAACGACTTCGTCGATATCGGAATCGACTTCCGGTACTTCTTCGTGCGCAAGACGATGTTCGTCAAGTATGCCCAGGCCTTTGTCATCTTTCCAGGTGGATTCGGCACCCTCGACGAATTGTTCGAAGCGCTGACGCTGATTCAGACCCGGAAAGTGCGGAACTTTCCCGTGATTCTGTTCGACACCCAGTATTGGGAAGGCCTGATGGATTGGATCCAAGGCCCGATGCTTCGTCAGGGCAAGATTTCGAAGGAGGACCTCGACCTCATTTGCCTCACGGACTCGCCCGATGAGGTGGTCGCTCACGTTGTGTCCAGTCAGCCATAGAAGGCTGTTGAAGAAGTACAGTGGGCCGCGTTGGGGATGCCACGGCCCCAACTCCTAGGCGGAGCGACAACGCCATAGCATTCGCTACGGCTAGGAGCTCCAACACCGGAGATGGGGTCGTGCCACCCCAACCCTCAACGCGTAAGCTCATGCCCCACACGATCGTGGGCACATGGCGGTTGTGCGGTTGATCCTGCGTCTCTCCTCCTCGCCGTAGCGGTGCTACGCCTCGTCGTCGTTCCTTGTCTGAACGCGCACAAGCGCCATGTGCGCGACCCGCTGTACTTCTTCAACGGCCTTCTGGCCGAGGGAATCGGGGTTGTAACGTCGCGCGATTGGCGCTTATTTTTATGGCGAGGCCTCTGAGGCCCTTAGGTAGCCCTCCTACGACTATCCCAAAGACAGGTAAACAGGTTGCTCAGAACGCTCGTGAAAACTTCCGGGGGTTACGCTCCCGGCGGTAAGGACACCGGTCTGGTCAAGCCCAAAGGGGGTTCGAGCATTCGATCCCACGAGGGGTTGGACACGGTGCCCATGCGCGCGCGGAAGCCCGAGTGGCTAAAGGTCCGCTCACCAGGGGGGCCCGAGTACCTCCGACTCAAGAGCCTCATGAGAAGCCAGTCCTTGCATACGGTGTGCGAGGAAGCCGGATGTCCCAATATCGGAGAGTGTTGGGAGGCCGGCACCGCCACTTTCATGATCCTCGGAGACGTGTGCACGCGAGCGTGTAAGTATTGTGCAGTGGCGCACGGTCTACCCACCGAGCTGGACCTCGAGGAGCCCCGGCGTGTTGCTGAAACCGTGCGTGCGATGGAGTTGGAGCACGTGGTGATCACTAGCGTCAATCGGGATGAACTCGCCGACGGGGGCGCTCGCATCTACGCCGAGACGATCTCTCGGATCCACGAGGCGGTCCCCGGCTGTTCGGTTGAAGTCCTCATTCCAGACTTCAAGGGAGACGAGGGCGCGCTGGAGGTTGTCGTCGATGCGAAACCGGCCATTTTGGGCCACAATCTGGAAACGGTCGAGAGACTTCACCCGGAGGTTAGACCGGGGGGCCGATATTGGCGCTCGATCTCGTTCCTCGGGGCGGCCAAGAGGATCGATCCGTCACTTTTGACGAAGACCGGCCTCATCCTCGGTATGGGAGAAGAAGCCCCCGAAATCCGGCAAGCGCTGGGAGACCTTCGGGAAGCAGCCGTGGACATCCTCACGTTAGGCCAGTATCTAAGGCCTTCGATGCAACACATTCCGGTCGCGCGCTGGGTGACCCCGGCTGAATTCGCCGAATGGAAACGGGTCGGAGAGCAACACTTCGGATTCAAGCACGTAGAGGCGGGTCCCCTGGTGCGGTCCAGCTATCATGCGAAGGAACAGGCTAGAGAGGTCGAAGCGGGCGCGCCGGGCAGTATACAGAGGGTCTTGGAGGGTGACATTCCGGCACCGGCGGAGGTAATGCCGGTGCTGAACCTCGTTCAATTGGAAATCGGGCGTCGGGGCCGGTTGGTCTCTGAGGCGATCGTCGGTTCGAGAGAAGGAGTGATCGATGGACGGAAGTGAGGCCGACGGCGTCGGTGTGGTGAAGGGGGAACCCGCTCTCGGCGGGTTCTCCAAGGACAAGCTCGTCGAGTTCCTAAGACATATGCTCCTTTACCGGAGATTCGAGGAGAAGGCGGAGGAGGCGTATGCGATCGCCAAGATCGGGGGTTTTTGTCACCTCCATATCGGTCAAGAGGCGGCCGCATCGGGCTGTATCCTACCCCTCCGACAGGACGATTACGTGATCGGGTCCTATCGGGAACACACGCAAGCTTTGGCGAAGGGTGTACCGCCTGGGGAGGTCATGGCGGAACTCTACGGAAAGGCCAGCGGGACTTCGGGCGGCGTGGGCGGCTCCATGCACATTTTCCGTGAAGACTTAGGGTTCATGGGGGGAAACGGGATCGTTGGTGCGCAAATTCCACTGGCGCTCGGTTTGGCTTGGGCCATCCACTACCGAGGTGGAGATCAGGTCTGTGTCTGTTTTTTTGGTGACGCGGCCGTGAACCAGGGTGCCTTCCATGAGTCCATGAACATGGCGGCCATCTGGAATCTCCCAGTGATCTACGTCGTCGAGAACAATTCCTACGGTATGGGTACGAAGTTCAGTCGGGTCTCCGATACGCCGATGGCGACGAAGTCGGCTTCGCACGGGGTCCCCGCTACGGTGGTCGATGGCCAAGACGTCATGGCCACCTATGCTCACTTCGAGGCTTTGGTCGAGGACGTCCGTCAGGGTGCGGGCCCGCAGTTTGTCGACGTCCAATGTTATCGATTCAAAGGGCATTCGATGTCCGATCCTGTCTCTGGCACCTATCGGTCGAAGGAGGAGGTTCAGGACCGCACGGAGAACGCGGACCCGATCAAGGTCCTACGCGATCGGTTGTTCGAGGCGGAGATGCTCACTACTGACGAACTCGAAGCCCTAGACCAGGAAGTGAGGGGCGTCGTCGACGATGCAGTCGACTTTGCCGAAGCCGCCCCCGAGCCTGAGGTCGATACGCTCTACCGGCAGGTCTACTCCGAGATCAACGCTCACGGCCGTCTTTTCTTCGACGGCCGGGGGAAATAGAGGATATGGCTGAAGTCACGTATAGAGAGGCGCTGAACCAGGCGCTCGCCGAGGAGATGACGCGAGACGAAAGCGTGTTCCTCTTGGGCGAGGAAGTCGCCGAGTACGACGGTGCCTACAAGGTATCGAAGGGTCTGCTCGAACGCTTTGGCGACAAACGAGTTGTGGACACGCCGATCAGCGAGCTCGGTTTCGCGGGCTTGGGGGTCGGGGCAGCCATGGCTGGGCTTCGGCCTGTCGTGGAGTTCATGACGTACAATTTTTCGTTTCTCGCGCTAGACCAAGTGATCAACAGCGCGGCCAAGATGCTCAGCATGAGCGGTGGTCAGATCGGCATTCCCATGGTGTTCCGAGGCCCGACGGGGGCTGCGCTGCAACTCGGGGCTCAGCATTCGCAGGCGTGCGAAACCTGGTACCTACACGCACCCGGGGTGAAGGTCGTGATGCCCTCGACGCCCGCCGACGCGAAAGGCCTGCTCAAGGCCGCCATCCGGGACAACGACCCGGTCGCGTTCATGGAGGGAGAACTTCTCTACAACGTGAAAGGCGAAGTTCCGGACGACGACGATTTCATCATTCCGCTCGGAGTGGCGGATCTGAAGCGCGAAGGCGGGGACGTCTCGATCATCACGCACGGGAGCATGGTCCACGTAGCGCTTCAGGCCGCCAAGCAGTTGGAAAAAAAGGGGATAGAGGCGGACGTGTTGGATCTACGATCCCTACGCCCTCTGGACGTCGACGCGATCTTGGCGACCGTTGCCAAAACCAACCGTGCCATCTATTTGGAAGAGGGCTGGCCGTACGTCGGTGTCGGGGCCCAAATCGTGTCGATCATCATGGAAGAAGCCTTCGACGATCTCGATGCCCCGGTGCTTCGAGTGACCCAAGCCGACGTCCCCATGCCCTACAACAAGAAACTCGAGGCTTGGGCCCGGCCCGGTGTGGCGCGTGTGGTCGAGGCCTGCAATAAAGTCCTGTATGTCTAGCGCGTTATACCTCATAGCAGCTCTCATCAGAGCGAACCGGCTAAAGCATGGCGACTAAGGTTCACATGGAGGCCCTTTCTCCGACGATGGAGGAGGGGCAGGTCGTGAAGTGGCTCAAGTCCGAAGGGGACGACGTCACGAACGGCGACATCATCGCCGAGATCGAAACCGACAAGGCCACGATGGAGCTGACGGCTCGTGGGGACGGTGTCCTGAGGGCCATACTGCTTGGTGAGGGAGGCACTGCCCCAGTGGGCGCTGTGATCGCGCTGATCGGCGCGACGGACGAAGACATTTCTGAGTATCAAGCGGCGGCTCGTAGCGCGTCGCAAGGGAACGGGGCTGGTCCCGACGCAGGTGACGATGCGTCCGCGGATGTCGGCGGGAGTGTGGGCCCTGGAGCCGTTGTCGGGGGCTCTGACGGGACCGTCGATGGTCGGATCAAGGCCTCTCCCCTCGCTCGACGGTTGGCCGCCGACTCGGGTCTCCAGCTGTCGACTCTAGCGGGATCTGGGCCCGCGGGGCGCATCGTGAAGCGGGATGTCGAGGCGGCGATCGCGGCCGGTCCGAGCGCGGCCACCGTGCCGGCGGCGACAGGGCCCGCCGGGGCCCAGGCTGGGCTTGCCGTGCCACGTCCCAACGCGCCCGTGTTCGTCCCTTCCGGAGCCGAGTTCGATGACGTTCCGCTTTCTCAGATGCGGAAAACGATCGCGCGACGGTTGAGCGAATCGATCGGCCCCGTGCCCCACTTCTTTCTCACGATCGACGTGGATATGGGGCGGGCGATCGAAGCTCGTCGCACGATCAACCGTATGCTCGACCGCGAGGGCCGGAAGATCTCCCTCAACGACCTGATCATTCGCGCCACCGCTGCCGCGCTCAAGCGCCATCCGGCGTGCAACGCACATTGGCTCGGCGACTCCATTCGGTTGTTCAACCGAGTGCATATCGGTGTGGCCGTGGCGGTAGAGGACGGCCTCATCACTCCGATCATTCGGGATGCCGACCTCAAAGGTGTGGCCCATATCGGTGCCGAAGTCCGTGAGTTGGCCGGAAGGGCTCAGGAGAAGAAGCTCCAGCCCGACGAGTATACCGGAGCCACGTTCTCCATATCCAACTTGGGAATGTTCGGCATCCACGAGTTCACCGCCGTAATCAATCCGCCAGAGGCCGCCATTCTAGCCGTTGGTGGCGTCGAGGAAGTACCGGCGGTGGTCGATGGCGAGGTGGTCATCCGCAACCGCATGAAGCTGACGATGAGTTGCGACCACCGTGTGATCGACGGAGCGCTGGGCGCAGCGTTTCTGGCCACCCTGAAGGGGATGCTCGAAGAGCCGACGGCCATCCTGGTCTGAGAACAAAGCAACCGCTCTTAGGACGCCAGGCGGCCTCAAATGGGGTAGTAAGCCGACTGCAACGGTGCGTCCGAGGCCCCGTACACTTAGGTTGCGTGCGCTCGGGCGGATAGGTCCCGCCGACAACTAGTTTTCCATGGGCAAGGAGCCGCACTTTTGGCCGACACCGTATCTCGAATCCTGAACATCAAGAAGGCCGAGCTGCCGCTCGCTCTTCTGTCGGTTGCTTACTTCTTCTGTATCCTGTGCGGCTACTACTTCCTCCGTCCCGTGAGAGAGGCGATGGGGGTGGCCAGGGGAATGGACGAGCTCCGGTGGCTTTTCGTGGGGACGTCGGTGGTGTCCCTCGCGCTCGTCCTCGGCTTCGGCGGGGTCGTAGCGCGGACGAACCGTCGGAAGTTCATACCGATCGGCTACCTGTTCGTCATCGGGTGTCTCATCGTGTTCGCGGGGATGCTGATCGTTGATGGGGCCGCTGGTGGGGGGCTGATCGGGACGGACGCCGAGACCCCCGTTGCACGGTACGTCGGGTACATCTTTTTCGTGTGGCTGAGCGCCATCAATCTTTTTATCACCAGCGTTTTCTGGGCGTTCATGGTGGACATCTTCGACGTACGCCAAGGCAAGAGGATGTTCGCGTTCATCGGTATCGGGGGTACGCTCGGGGCCCTGGTCGGCGGCTGGGCGACCAACGTGATCAGTGGAATGACCGAGTCGGTCTACCTCCCGGCTGGGCTCATGTTGACTGGGGCCGCCTTCTTCGGTGTGGCCATCGTCTTGATGCTCATGCTGGATCGTCTCGCGCTCGGTTCGGAACATTCACGGCTCACCGAGGCGCCGGTTGGTCAGAGCGCGGCCGACCCGGGAGGTGTGCAGACCGGCGAAGGCGGAGATGAGGGAGCCGATGACGAGGCGGCCGGGAAAGCGGTAGTTGTGGCTGGTGCATCGAGCAGCGCCGAGATCGGTGGGACCTTTTGGGATGGTGCCAAAGCCGTTGCGGTCTCGCCGTATCTTCTGGGCATCGGCGCGTACATCATGCTGATGGCGATCTCGAATACCCTGATCTACTTCGCGCAGGCCAACATCGTCCTCGGAAGTACCGACACGTTCAGCCAACGCGTGGCCGGGTTCGCCCAATTCGATGCGCTCGCCCAGGTCTTCACACTCTTCGCCCAGATTTTTATAACCACGCGGGTGATCAAACGCATCGGCGTGGGGTGGACGCTCACCATCTTGCCCATCGTCACGATGGCCGGATTCGCCATTCTGTCGGTCTGGACGGTATTCGGCGTGATGGCGGTTTTCCAGGCCCTGCATCGCGCGACCCGGTACGCGGTTTCCAGGCCCGCGAGGGAGACGCTGTTCAGCGTCGTGTCCCCCGCGGAGAAGTACAAGGCCAAGCCGTTCATCGACGTGTTCCTTTACCGCGGCGGTGATGTGGCTGGAACAGGAGTGGACGCACTGTTTGCGGCCTGGGCGCTGACCCTGACCGCGGTTGCCGGTGCAACTGTACCCGTAGCCGGTGTCTGGGCCTTACTCTGCCTCTGGTTAGGGCGCGTCCAGCAGGCGAAAGAAGTGTCCTAGTGCGGTGCTCGCGAACTCCTGGAAGCCGAGGCTAGAAACCTCCCACACCACCACCGCCGAATCCGCCTCCACTGGATCCGCCGCCCCCGCTGAAGCCTGAGCCCCCGCTGCTTCGTGGCTGAGAACTCATGGCGCTACCGACGCGGTGGGACATACCTCCCAGGTCGGCCACGAATACCGTCGGTCTGAAGTGGCGACCTTGTGGGCCGGAGTACCAGTCCGGCGGCTCCTTGTACAAATCTTCGAAGGCTCTGGCCCATTTTTTCTCAACCCTGAGCGCCATGGCGTGCGGAAGGTATCTCTCGAACATCTCCGGTGAATCGATCATACGCCGGAAGTGGTCGGCCTCGACCCGGTCGAGGAATTCCTGGAAGCCCAGCACGTGCTCCAACTGGCGGGCGCCCCGTAGGGTGCGGGCCGGCATGATCATGCCGAAGCCAATGATGGAAAGGGCGCTGAGCACCGCAGCGGCGATTCCAGCCGCTCGAGGAAAGTAGAGAAAATCGAAGAGGTCACCCAAAAAACCCACGCCTAGCAACATAAAGACGCCCATCGCGATGCCGCCGCCTAAGTAGGCGGCCTAGACTTGGTCCGGCCGGTGGTGGTAGTAGCCGAGGTGCAGGAGCCGGCCGAAAATACCGTCCTTGATAGCCGGGAGATGTTTGTAGAACTCGTGCTCCAGGTCCTCGAGGTCTACCCGCCTTCGAAGTCCCCCCGCGAAAAGTGCCCCCATGAGCTCGCTTTCGTGGGGCGTCAGCTCCGACCAATCGTCTGCCGCCCTAACAAGTTCGAAGGAAAACGTGGTCTTTTTCAGCAGTGCTGCCAGCCCCGATTGTTCTCTCTCTTCAATCTTCAAGTATCCCCGAACCGCGAGGTCCACGAGAGATGCGGTGATGTCATTCAGATCCGGGCTGTTGTCGATCAGCGTGCCGATCTCCGCGGGCGTCATGCCTTCCGGCGGCTTGTATTGAGGCGTGATGGCCCGCGCTGCCGGGTCCCGGCCGCGTCCGTTCCACAGCCAGAGCATGACCAACAGGGTCACGATCGGAATAATGAAGACCCAATTGGCTGCCAAGAAGCGCCCTACGCCGACGAAAAGACCAGGGCGTGCGATTGCGCCCGGCGCCCAAGCCAGTGAAACGGTCATGCCTTCCCGCGCCCCAAGCGTTTGGTTGGTCGCGAAATAGAAACCTGATTCTACCTCCGTGGCGGTCGCGTCCGTGGCAGTGGAGCCCATGGGTCCCGTATAGACACGGGCTGCGAGCCCCGTGACTTCGGGAGGCACGACGACCCGGGCGGTCGCGGAATTAATGGGGAAGTCTCGCTCGTCACCGGTGACGTTCCAGTAGAGTTCGTCGTGGCCGGCCTCGAAATCTCTGTCTCCCGGATCGATGAAGCGCAGGGCGTTCTCAACAGAATGTTGGAGCCGCAGCGTCCTATCCGTATCGGTCGCGCCGGGCACCCAAATCTTGACCCGTTTGTAGTGCCCCTCCCGGCTCTCTTCGTACTCGAGGGGCTGGCCGGCCTCGTCCAGGACCGACTGGATGTCGAGGGCCAGGTTGAAGTTGAAGCCCTGAGGGGTCTCGTAGCGAACGGGGATATCGCGGTAGACCCCGTTCCACGACCCGGTGAAGCGAAACCGAATGGCCTCTGTGACGTGAACCACACCGTCGGGCGCTACATCGATCTCGACGTCGAACTGTTCGATCGCGAGCGCTTTGGTTTGACCCGAGAGTGGAGTTGCTGGTGCAGCGGCACTGAAGAGGAGTAAGGAGAGTCCTAGACCGAGGGTGTTGAGGCAGCGCCTTGTCATTCTCAGGTATCTCGAAGAATTCCCGTTCACGAAAGTTGAAGCTGTTTGCGATGATGTTCGATGGGACCTGCTGAATTTTTGTGTTGAAGTCCCGAACAACGGCGTTGTAGTAGCGGCGAGCGTTCTGGATCGAGTCCTCCAGCTTGCTGAGCGTACTCTGAAGGTCTCGGAAACCGCTAGCCGCTTTCAGATCCGGATACGCCTCGGAGAGAGCGAACAACGATTTTAGCGCACCGGCGAGCACCCCCTCAGCCTGCCCCTTCTGCGCCGGGCTTTTGGCCGTCATCGCGGAAGATCGTGCCTCTACGACCGCCTCGAGCGTCGTTTTCTCATGAGACGCATAACCCTTTACGGTCTCTACGATATTGGGGATCAAGTCGTAGCGCCGCTTGAGCTGCACATCGATATCAGCCCACGCCGCGTCGGCTTGCTCCCGCAGTTTTACCAGCCCGTTATAGAGAGCGACGCCCCCTACAAAAACTGCGGCAACAGCGAGTAACCCCCACATGAAAACCTCCAAGCGAGCCAGACAACAACCGGGCGTCCCTACGAACCAACGATAGGCACATGTCCCTCTCGAAGTAAACAATATTCGCCACCCGTTCCACCGCCCCCTGGCTACCTCTCGAGCGCTCCGGGAAGCGCCTCAAGGCTTTACCATATTTTGTGCCCCGTCTAAGTTTCTGGACTCGCTCGGGGGCTCGAGCGTGGATATCCTGCGGGTGTCATTTTCGAATGAGGTACGGTGTGTCAGAGAACAACTTCGACGTTCTTGTCATCGGTGGAGGCCCTGGAGGGTACGTTGCCGCCATCCGTGGAGCGCAGCTCGGCTTGAACGTCGGTTGCGTCGAGGTCGACAAGCTCGGCGGTGTTTGTCTCAATATCGGGTGCATTCCCACGAAGTCGCTGCTGAGCAGCGCGGCTCTGGTGAGGGAGTTGCATTCCGCGGAGTCGCACGGGATCACGTTCGCCGAGGCGAACGTTGACCTGGGGCCCGCTCAGGTGCGCAGCAGGGGGATCGCCGACCAACTCGCCAAGGGTGTGGGCCATCTCTTCAAGAAGAACAAAGTCACCCACATCGCGGGACGGGGCCGTCTCGTGGGGGGGGGAGGAGTCGAGGTCGAGGACGCAGAAGGTGGCCGACGGTCCTACACCGCCGCCCACATCATTTTGGCGACGGGCTCCCGTCCGCGAGATCTCCCGGTTTTGCCCATCGACGAGGATCGCGTCTGGTCCTCTACCGGGGCGCTTTTTCGGGAAGAGGCGCCGGACACACTGGCCATCGTCGGTGCCGGTGCGGTTGGGATGGAATTCGCGGACGTCTTCGACGCTTACGGTACGAAGGTCACCGTCATCGAGGCCTTGGACCGCGTCCTGCCCCTCGAAGACGCAGATTCGTCGGCGGCCGTCGAGCGGAGCTTCAAGAAGCGTGGTGTCGATGTTTACACGAGTGCCATGGTGGAGACCGCGGAGATCAAGGAGGGTTCCGTGACGCTGCAATTCAAGGACAAGAGCGGGGAGGCCCAGACCCTCGAGGTGGAGCACGTCCTGTCCGCCGTGGGACGTGTGCCGAACACCGAAGATCTGGGCTTAGAAGCCGCCGGGGTCGAACTCGACCATCGAGGCTTCTTTGTCGTGGACGAATACATGCGGACCAGCGCGGCTGGCGTCTACGCGATTGGAGACTGCGCCGGCAACCAGTTGCTGGCCCACAAAGCCATGCATGAGGGCGTCGTCTGCGTGGAGGCCATCGCCGGTCAAGGGCACGGTTCGGTCGACTATCAGAATGTCCCGAACTGCACCTACTGCAGCCCCGAGGTCGCGTCGGTCGGCTTGACCGAGGCGCAAGCCAAGGAGCAGGGTCTCGAGATCGACGTCGGGAAGTTCCCCTGGGTCGGCAACGGACGTGCGCTGGCGGGCGGGCACTCCGAGGGCTTCGTAAAAGTCATCCGGGGCTCCCAATACTCCGAGATCCTCGGCGCCCACATCGTGGGGCCGCACGCCACGGAGTTGATCGGGGAGTTCGTCTTGGGCCGCCACCTCGAAGCCACAGTCGAGGAGATGGACCGAGCCATGCATCCGCATCCGACGTTGTCGGAGGCTGTCGCGGAGGGTGCGTTGGCCGCGCTGGGGCGGGCGATCCACATCTAGGGTAGGCGCTACACTTCCGACTTTCAGTCGGGGGCTGCAGGCAAATCCGGCCGTGAAGCGACCCCGCTTTTTCGCGACGGTCCCAGCGCGACATTCACAGGCCCGTCGTCCCCCTGTCTATTTTCAGTTCGCCCGCCCGATTTGCCCACACCGGTTCATCGAGCAAAGATTCGTAACAACCACTCGGTAACGCCGTATGGACCCTACGCACAGGCGGGAGGCAGGACCTGGACTCGAGCTCATCGAAAAGGGCCCGCGCTCCTCGCGGAGGCCTGCGGCGAACCACACCGAACTCTTCACCCGCTTGAGCCGAGGGATGCGGGTACGGGAATGGAGCCCTCGGACCGAAGAGGCGTACCTAGCGTGGATTCGCCGATTTCTGAAATTCCACCGCGATCGCACCCCAGAGAAATTGGGGGCTGCGGACGTGAATCAATATCTGAGCTACTTGGCCAACGAACGTGGGCTTTCGGCAAAGTCGAGAAACCAGGCCGCTTCTGCCATTGCACACCTGTTTCGGGAGATTGTCGGTATCGAAATCGGCGGCCACAACAGTGCCATAAACCGAGGAAAGACCCACCCGCATTGCCCCACCGTGCTCACGCGCATCGAAGTCGGGCAACTCCTCGGGCAAATCAATGGAACGCCACACCTGATGGGATCACTCCTCTACGGGTCTGGCCTGCGGCTGATGGAGTGCATGCGGCTCCGCGTCAAAGACCTTGGCTTGGACGGTCAGGAGCTCACCGTGCGAGACGGAAAAGGTGGAAAAAATCGAATCACTTTGCTCCCCGACCGGTTGATACCGCCGCTGGAACGACATCTGGACCGAGTTCGCAAGCGACACCATGTGGACCGAGATGAAGGTGGAGGGTGGTGCCAACTGCCGAACGCTTTGCACCGCAAGAGTCCCTCCGCCGGCTATGACCTGGCGTGGCAGTTCGTCTTCCCTGCCACCCGTGAGACGTCGGATCCAACAACCGGCCGAAGCGGACGATATCATCTCCACGCCACGACTCTGCAAAGGGCGGTCAAGACGGCTGCCCGGCGGACGGGAATCCCAAAGACCATCTCGTGCCACACACTCAGGCACTCGTTTGCGACCCACATGCTCAGGGCAGGTACCGACGTCCGAACGGTCCAACAGCTGATGGGGCGCAAGAGCATGCGAACCACCATGATCTATCTACATCCGGATCGAAGCAATGCACGTCTGACGAGCCCCCTGGACCTGCTTTCGGCCGATTAGTTTGCAACCACACTGCCGCCGCTCCCGTCGGCCATGCCCCCTCCTTCTCGCAGCCCTCTCACATGGCCTTTGCCTTCTGCTCGCTGCCCTCGGGCCGCCCGATCTCCCTACCCTCCAGCCATCCGCTTGAACTCCCCGACTCCCCAATCTCCATAGCCCCACCCACCGCATAGCGGTTCAGCCCAACTGATCGTTTCCACACACTCTGATCCCTCGACCCCGCACGTCCCGGCGCTTAGAGTATGGAAACAATCCTTAATCGTTAGATGGCGAGAGAACAAATGGTGAGGGATGTGTCTGAATCGGAATGGAAAATCTTCCGAGCGCGTTCTTGATGAACTCGGTCGCATTTGGTGCGATGCATCGCAGAGCCACCATGAGCGCTTCCTCGAGGTGTACCGCTTGCTCCAAGATCGAAACTATGAGTTGTCGCAAGCATTCGACGGCCCACGGCGCTCCCAGATGTTGATGCAACTGGTCACGATGCACACCCTCGGGCTCCTGGAAGCGGAAGACCTCGCACGTTTCACTCCAAAGACGCAGGAGACCATCGCGGCATTGGCTGAGTTTAGTTCCGAGTAAGCTTACGTAACGCCCTCGGGTCGGTCGCCACTTAGCATCAAGTTTGAAGTGCAACACGGGTTAGGATGTTGAGTTGATTTCATAACCCTCCTTAGGGGTTCGAAAGCCGAGTCGCTTACGAGGTCTGTTGTTGAGGTGTTGGGCGATGCGAGTTTCCATGGGGCTGAAGCCCGAGGGCCTTCCGGGCCGCTTTACCACGATGTTCACTCGTCCCAAGAGCGACTCCTTGCCTGCTTAACCCCGGACGCGTACGGTAGCGGGGTGACCAGAGGTAGCTCCTTTCCGAGTTCGTCGAGGTGACCCCATGTCGGTTCGCAAGCCAATTGTGTCCATAGCCGCGCTTCTCGTTGTGTCCTTTTTGCTGGCACCGCAGCACGCCGCTGCTCAGAACTCCTCGAACCCATATTCGATCATCGAAGGGTGGGCAAAGCTTCCGAGCGGAAGGGTGATGGGAGCAGTCGGCAAGGCGACGGTCGACCCCGACGGGCGCCATATCTGGGCCATCATCCGCTGCGATGCCGGACCTGAGCGGTTCGGAACAGAGTGCCTTGATTCAGACCTGCCGCCCGTCTCGAAGTTCGACCCCGACGGGAACCTGGTCGAGGCCTTCGGCAGCGGAATGTTCATCTGGCCGCATGGAATTGACGTTGACTCTGATGGCAACGTCTGGGTGACTGACGCCGTGAGCGAAAACAACATTCCCGCGGGCGACAATCGGGGCCATCGCGTCATCAAGTTTAGCCCAACAGGCGAGGTGCTCATGACACTTGGCACGCCCGGAGAAGAGGGAGATGGCCCGAACCACTTCACTTCCCCGAGCGATGTGGCGGTCGCGCCCAACGGCGACGTGTTCATCGCGGACGGCCACAACGAGAGCGGAAACAACCGAGTGATGAAGTACAACAGCCGTGGCGAGTTCCTCATGTCTTGGGGAGAAACTGGCTACGCCCCCGGGCAGTTCCGTGCCCTACACGCCATCGCCATCGACATGGACGGTCGCGTCTTCGTAGGAGATCGAGGGAACAGCCGGCTCCAGATTTTCGACCAACAGGGCAATCATGCCGCCACTTGGACTCAATTCGGGCGCCCGAGCGGAATCGCCTTCGACGACCAGGGACGGATCTACGTGGCGGACTCCGAGTCGGACAACGTACAGAACCCTGGGTGGGAAATCGGGATTCGTATCGGCGAAGTCGAGACGGGTTGGGTGTCGGAGTTCATTCGTTTCCCCTGGGCGAATCCTCACATTCTCCCAGGGAACGGAGCAGAGTTCGTTGCGGTGGATCGGGAGGGTAACATCTACGGAGGAGAGCCCGTCCCTTTACCTCATCTTAATCCCCGAATGCTCAGGAAGTACGAGCGAGTGCGGCCCTAAGCGACGGTCCGCCCCAGTCTAGGGCTGGCGAAAGTCGGTCGGCAAGATCCTTGAGGTTGCAGAGCTGACCCGATTCGAAATCTACGGAACGCCGAGCCAGGAATTGAAGGAAGCGACTACCGAAAACTGGACGTCGGTGAAGATACGTTCTACGATCCGCGTCGCGTCGCCATTCTGCCCATGGGGTTCTGCTTTCCGGGAACGGGTCGGTCGGGAGACAATCCCCCTAGACCCGAGTGTGCACCGGCGTGGCGACAATCCGTTCTGGAGGAGTTGCCTGAAGTTCGCCTGACCATCGTCCTTGGGCGTTACGCGCAAGTGTACCATCTCGGCGAAACCTTCAGTAGTGTGACGAAGGCGGTGGCCTCGTGGCGCGATTATTGGCCTGTGAAGCTACCGCTGCCTCATCCTAGTCCCAGGAACCAAAGCTGGTTCAAAAAGAACGACTGGTTCGCTGAGGAAATTCTGCCACAGCTCCGGGAGCGAGTGCGGGAACTGGTGCTCTGACCAAAGTGCCCCGCCATGAGCCGGCCCACGGCGGGCGCACTTCTTCGGATTTTGTGGAGCGCGGGATGTATCCGATCGTCAAGCCCGCAAGTGCTCGTTGAACAGGGCGATCGTACGTTGCTGCGCTAGGCTCGCCGCGGCCTCGTCGTACCGTGGCGTAGTGTCGTTGTGGAAGCCGTGATTGGCTCCGTCGTAGATGTGCACTTCGTAGTTCTTTCGGTTCGCGTCCAGGGCCTCCTGATAGGCAGGCCACCCGGCGTTGACCCGCTCGTCCAGACCCGCGTAGTGGATCTGGAGAGCGGCCCCGATGGACGGCACGTCCTCAGCAGACGGCTGGGATCCATAGAACGGTGCTCCAGCCCGCAACTCGGGTAGACGGACGGCCAGGTTGTTGACCACACCGCCTCCATAGCAGAATCCAACCGCGCCTACGCGGCCGTTCGACGTGGAGTGGGCTCGTAGGAATTGAAACGCGGCAACCCAGTCCTCCATCATGACATCGCGGTCGAGCTGACTCTGCATCGTCCGGCCGTCATCGTCGTTGCCCGGATACCCGCCGAGAGGTGTGAGCGCGTCGGGGCCCAGAGCCACGAAATCGGCGGCGGCGAAGCGCCGTACGACGTCTTCGATGTACGGGTTTAGGCCGCGATTTTCGTGAATGACGAGGACGGCCGGCTTCGGCCCAGCAGCTCCGTCCGGCACCGCCATATACCCACGCATGGTACCGGATCCGGTGGGCGACGGGTATTCGACGTATTCAGCGCGAATGCTCGCATCCTCGGGCGAGACCTGCTCGGCCCACGCGTAACGGGGTTGAAGCGCTTTGAGCACCGAGAGTGCCGCTGCGCCGCTGCCTACTACTTTCGCGGCACCATCGAGGAAATCCCGACGTTCGATGAACCCGTGAATGTAGCCGTCGAACAACGCCAGCACTTCTTTGGGAAAGTCACTCGCTTTTTTTCTCTCGGTCATCTCGTCCTCCCTCGTCAAAATGGGATTCACCGGTCCGGTCGCCTAGTCTCTAACCGACAGGATGCCGGTTCGACACAGTGCACACAAGTCCGGGGCGCGGAGTCCGCCACAAGAACCCCAAAGGGTCCCCCAGGCTCGACTTCGATAGCTCCGGCCGCCGCCACCTCAGGTAGCTCCGGAGGCCCCCACCAAGGCTTTCACCTACGTCCGGGTCTCGCAGAGTGTGCGGGCTAGGTAGATCTCATCCACCAATAGGCCCTGAGGGCGGGAAAAGCGAAGGATAAGGGGAGAAGTGAGTGTGGGCGGGGCCGGGAGATGGTCGGATCAGGGATGGATTGGGTGAAAGAGGCGGACTGAT
>Ga0114999_10000831_pt1 | contig 45093 bp, 47 predicted proteins | sample ArcticOcean_MG_C_3_FD_89820 | JGI IMG/M metagenome (GOLD analysis project Ga0114999, IMG submission 89820) | Marine microbial communities from western Arctic Ocean - ArcticOcean_MG_CB8_126 | ecosystem: Environmental > Aquatic > Marine > Oceanic | place: Arctic Ocean: Canada Basin | collected...
AACTTCTGCAATTAATTTAAATTAAAAAAGTGTTGGTGTGTTTGGTTGCGGGGAGAGGATTTGAACCTCTGACCTTCAGGTTATGAGCCTGACGAGCTACCAGACTGCTCCACCCCGCGATAAAATAATTATTTGATAGTAAAAAAAACTAAAAGTTTTTTCTCATTCTTGCCATTTTTTTTGATCTTTTAATGTTTTCTTTGTTTTCTCTTTTTTTTCTTTCAGAGGGTTTTTCATAATTACTTTTAATTTTTAATATTTTAAAAAAACCTTCACGTTGAAGTTTTCTTTTTAAAACCCTCAATGCCTGATCAACATTATTATCTTTTACTTCTATTTTAATAACTACCTCCTAATTAAAGATGCATTAATTAACATTAATAAAAAAATTTGTCCAGAGAGATTAAAAGCTTAAAAAGGTTTTTTTGGCACCTTTTTTTCGAAATTACTTCTATATTTTTGAAGTTTAATTTTAATATTTTTATATCTTACAGCTAAAATGGCAACAGCAAGCAAAGCAGCGTTGATTGCCCCAGCTTTTCCTATTGCTAAAGTGCCAACTGGTATTCCGCTTGGCATTTGAACAGTTGAAAGCAAACTATCTAAACCTTTTAATTTACTTTCGGTTGGAACACCTAATACTGGCAAAGTTGTTAATGCAGCGGTTACACCAGCTAAATGTGCAGACATCCCTGCAGCAGCAATTATGATTTCCATTTGATTTTTTTCCGCTTCTTTAAGAAATTTATGTAGTCGTTTTGGAGTTCTGTGAGCAGATATTACTCTTACATCATGTTTAACACCAAACTGTTTTAGAGTATCGCTGCAATATTGCATGGCACCAGCCCAATCTGATTTGCTACCCATAATAATTCCTACCATTTTTTTACTATTTTTTTTCATACTTAGGATTAAATTACAATTTAATTGGAAATTTTTTCTTTTTCTTTTTCTTCTTTCCTTTTTTTCTTTTCTTCTCTCTTTTCTTTTCTTTCAGCTTTTTCAACCGCATTTTTTATATCAATTTGAGTGCATAGATTAGAAACAACTGGGTCTTTCGAAGATAAGTTTGAAGAATTCCAATAAGTTTTTTTACGTATAGATGAAACTGTATTTTTTGTACTTCCAACAAGTTTTGCTATCTGCCCATCAGACAGTTTAGGAAAATTTTTTGTTAACCATAATACTGCTTCAGGCCTGTCTTGCCTTTTTGATAAAGGTATATATCTATTTGTTCTTTTTTCAGATTTTATGTCTAATACTTTTTTATTTAATGTAAGAGCTCTATTGTTATCTTTAGATGAAGCTTCAATTTCTTCTCTAGTTAACTGTCCTGCAAGAATAGGGTTATAAGCTTTGATTCCTTTTGCAACGTCTCCATCTGCTATTCCTTTAATCTCAAGTTCATGAAGTTTACAAAAATCTGCTATTTGTTTGAAGCTTATTTTTGTATTTTCTACTAGCCACACAGCTGTAGCTTTTGGCATGAATGGTTTATCGCTCATTTTATTTTTTTGCTGTTGTTCTTAAGTTACTAAATTTTTTGTTAAATTTGCTTACTCTACCCTTATCCATAAGTTTTTGCGTACCACCTATCCATGCAGAATGTGACTTAGAATCAATATCAAGCTTTAAAGTTTCACCTTCTTTACCCCAAGTAGACATTGTTTCAAAATGACTTCCATCAGTCATTACAACTTTTATTTTGTGATAATTAGGATGTATTTTTTTTTTCATAATGGTGTAACTTAGTATAACAAAATAATTTAATTAACAATGAAAAATTATTACTTTAAAACCTCAATCATTTCTTCACTAATTTTGGAGTTTGTTGCTAAAACAGTTTGGTTAGCAACAAATTGGTCGTTTCCTTTAAAGTCAGATATTTGACCGCCTGCTTCTTTTATTAAAATGATGCCGGCAGCTATATCCCAGTATTTTAAATTACGTTGCCAAAATCCATCACACCTACCTGCAGCTACATAAGCTAAGTCTAGTGATGCACTTCCCATTTTTCTTATTGGAACCAAAACTTTTGATGAAAACTTTTCATACTCTTTTAGAGCAGTTTCTCTATCGCTTGCTGAGCTTCCGGGTCCTCCAGTAAATATCATGCAGTTTTCTAATTTCTTTCTATTTGAAACTCTAATTCTTTGATTATTTAAATAAGATCCATTTCCCTTTTCAGCAACAAACATTTCATCTTTAATTGGATCATAAACGATTCCACATATTATTTCTTTTTCAGATTCTAAACCTATTGATATTGCAAAGTGCGGTACTCCATGAAGAAAATTAGAAGTTCCATCTATTGGATCGATTATCCATCTAAAATTTTTATCATTTTTTATTTCACCTATTTCTTCACTTAAAATTGAATAACTAGGTCTAGCCTTTATTAATTCATCAATTAATATTTTTTCAACTTTTTTATCAGAAGCAGTAACAAAATCTCCAGGTCCTTTTACAGAAACTAAAAGTTTTTCTATTTCACCAAAATCTCTTATTAAATGTTTTGAAGCAGCCCTGACTGCTTTAATCATTACATTTATATTTGCTGAAGTAAGTTTCATTTATTTATTTTTTTAACATATTCAAGTGTTCTCGTATCCAGAACAATTTTATCACCAGAATTAATAAATGGAGGTACAGTAATATTAATTCCATTTTCCAACGTAGCTGGCTTATATGAAGACGATGCAGTTTGACCTTTAATTGCCGCATCTGTAGTTTCAATTGTTAATTCGACTGAAGAAGGTAAATCAACAGACAAAGCTTGATCATCATAAAATTGTACATCAACTTCCATGTTTTCTTTCAGCAATTTACTTTTATCACCTAATAAAGATTTATTTATTTGAATTTGCTCAAAGTCAGTTTGATCCATAAAATGACAATTTTTTTCATCTTCATATAAAAAATTAAATTTTTTATCTTCCAATACTGCTCGCTCCACCGTATCACTAGATCTAAACCTCTCATTTAATTTAGTTCCTTTTTTTATACTCTTAAGTTCAACTTGATTAAAGGCACCTCCTTTACCAGGCTTAACATGTTGGGCTTTTAAAACTGACCACAAGTCACCTTTGTGTTCAATTATCATCCCAGGTTTAATTTCGTTTCCTAATATTTTCATTTTACTATTTAAATTTTTTTATTGCCAATATGGGATCTAATTTTTTATTATTCCACACATCATTTGAGCAAGCAATAAAATCTGCACCGCTAGACAAAATTTTTTTATAGTTCGAACTGTTTATTCCACCAATTGCAACGATGGGCATATTAATTTTTTTTCTAGCCCAACGCAACAATGGTAAGTTGGCTCTATACATAGTTTTTTTTGTTGAAGACTTAAAAAAAGCTCCAAAGGCAATATAATTTGCACCATCTTTTTTTGCATTTAAAGCTAATTTTTTTGAACCATGACATGTCACACCAATAATTTTTTTATTTTTTAATATCTTTCTACTATTTATAATATTCATATCTTTTTGCCCAATATGACAACCGTCTGCATTAACTATTTTAACAATATCTGGTTTATCATTTATTATAAATTTCACTTTATTTTTTGCAGCTATTTTTTTAATTTTTTTTGCTATTTTAATTATGTTAGATGTAGAATTATTTTTTAACCGTAATTGAAAATATTTAATTTTATTAGTTTTAAAAACTTCATTGAGCGTGTAGTAGAATTTGTTTTCACTTATCTTTGGAGGTGATATTAGATAAATGTATCTTTTCAATTTTTTAGGTATTTATTTGTTTCTCAAGATCTTTAGACCAGTTTGCTAACGTTGAAAGACTGTTCATTTTTGATCTGTGATTAAAAATTTTCTGGGTGTTCAAATAATCTTTGATATCTTTGCCCCAATTTTTTAGAGCACCTTGTTGAAGCGCTCTACCATAAGAAAAACTCATTATAAAGTTTGTATCATTAATCTTGTTTATTTCATTCAAATTTTGAGTGGCTTCAACTTCTGTTTGACCACCAGATAAGAAAGCTATACCAGGAACTTCAGTTGGAACATTCTCTTTTAAACATTTGACTGTCATTTTTGCAATTTCTGAAGCATTACTTTTTTCCTTTGATTTGTTTCCAGGCAAAATCATATTAGGTTTTAATATTGTTCCACGAAGATTTACATTGTTTAACTTTAATTCTCTGTAGCATTCTTGTAAAACTTTAGCAGTAACTGCATAACATTTATTAATATTATGATTGCCATCCATTAGCACTTCAGGTTCAACAATTGGAACCATTTTTGCTTCCTGAGCTAAAGCAGCATATCTAGCTAAAGCATGAGCATTTGATTTAATCGCAAGTTCCGAAGGATGTTCATTAGAAATATTATATACAGCTCTCCATTTTGTAAACCTTGCTCCAAGTTTATAATAACTAATTAATCTATCCCTTAAGCCGTCTAGACCTTCAGTAATTTTTTCCTCAGGAGATCCTGCCAATACTTTTGCTCCCGTGTCCACTTTAATTCCAGTTATTGAACCATAACTTTTAATTAGCTCTGGTACAGTTTTTCCGGAAGAAGTTTTTTGTTTTATAGTTTCATCGTAAAGAATTACTCCACTTATATAGGTTTTCATTCCTTCAGTTGAAAATAAAATTTCTCTAAACTTTAATCTATTCTCTGACGTCGACTCAACATTTATACTATCCAGTCTTTTAGTCATCGTGCCAGTACTTTCGTCGGCAGCCAATATACCTTTTCCTTTAGCTAATATTTGTTTTGCAATTTTTTCTATTTCACTCATTTGTTTCTAAGGCTTTTATACCAGGAAGCTCCTTACCTTCAAGGTATTCTAAAAAGGCACCACCGGCAGTTGAAACGAAGTTAAAATTATTAATAACATTCATATTATTTAATACTGCAACTGTATCACCCCCACCTGCAACTGAAAAAATTGTTTTATTTTTATTTCTTTCGGCAATTTTTTTAGCAATCTCAAAACTTCCTTTTGCATAATCAGGATTTTCAAAATAACCAGCAGGCCCATTCCAAAGAACAGTATTGCTAGTTTGAATTATATTACTAATAGTTTTCAAAGTATTTGGACCAATATCTAAAATTAATTCATCTTTAGATACATCGTTTAAGCTTTTTATTTCAGGTTTACTATTTAAACTTTTTCCAACGGTAACATCCTCAGGGTAAAAAATTTTACATTTTTCTTTTTTTGCAAGCATAAATATTTCTTCTATTGTTTGATCGCAATTTTCTTCTTTAATAGATTTTCCAATAGAATAACCTTTATATTTAAGTATATTATTAGCCATACATCCAACAATTATAATATTATCAAATTTTGATATTAAATTTTTAATAATATTAATTTTAGTCGATATTTTTGAACCTCCGATAATACATGTAATTGGTTTTTTTATTTCTGATGTAATTTTATTTAATGCATTAACCTCTAAATTTAATTGCAATCCAGAATATGAAGGCAGAAATTTAGTTATTGCAGAAATAGATGCATGCGCCCTATGAGAGCATGAGAAAGCTTCATTTACATAAATATCAGCAAAATCAGCTAAATGTTTAGCAAACTCTTTATTATTTTCTTCTTCTTCTTTATAAAATCTAAGATTTTCAAGCATTACAACTTTTTCATTAACACCGCCAAACAAATCCCCTGAATTAATTTCTTTAAGGTTTTTTTTTACTAATTTTATATTTGTGTTTATTTTAATTTGTAAGTCATCACATATAGGCTTAAGTGAAAGTTTATTTACTATTTTACCCTTAGGTCTACCCACATGAGATAATATTATTATTTTTGCATCAAGTTTTAGTAAAAGATTTATTGTAGGTAAAATTTTATTTATTCGAGTTGAATCTATTATCTTACCATTTACTAAAGGAACATTTAAATCAAGTCTAAGTAATACTTTTTTTTGACTTATTCCAATCTGATCTTTTATACTTTTCATTAAGAAATTTTATGAAGATATTCGACAATATCACACATTCTATTAGAAAATCCCCACTCATTATCATACCAAGCTGAAATTTTTCCCATATTTTTTCCAACTACACTTGTTAAATTGGCATCAACAATTGCTGAAGCTTGATTATGATTGAAATCTATTGAGACTAACTTTTCGTGCGTAATTTCTAAAATTGTTTTAGATTGTTTTTTTGAAAAATTGGTAAAAGCGTCATTGATTTTTTCTTTCGTAATATCTTTTTTTGTACAAAAAACTAACTCTATTAGAGATACGTTTGGAGTTGGCACTCTCATTGCTACGCCTTCAAGCTTACCTTTCAAAGATGGAATTATTTCACCAATTGCTTTAGATGCACCCGTAGATGTTGGAATAATGGATTGACTGGCAGATCTGGCTCTTCTTGGATCTTTATGAGAATTATCTAATATTCTTTGGTCACTTGTAAATGCATGGATAGTTGTCATAAAACCTTTTTCAATCTCAAAGTTTTTATTTAGTACATTAGCAACAGGAGCTAAACAATTAGTTGTACACGATGCTGCAGATATTATTTGATCACTTTTGGAAAGCATATTTTCATTCACCCCATACACAACAGTTTTGTCAGCATTTTTACAAGGCGCAGAAACAATAATCTTTTTAGCTCCATTTTTAATATGCAGTAATAATTTATCTTTAGAATTAAATTTACCAGTACATTCAAAAACATAATCAACATTAAATTCTTTCCAACTAATATTATTAATATCATTCTCTTGAGAATAGGATATTTTTTTTTTATTTATAATTAAATTATCTCTATCAAAATTGATTTCTGCATCAAATTTTCCATGAACAGAATCATATTTTAAAAGAGAGCAAGCAACTTCAGAATTAGATATATTGTTAATATGATTAATTTCAATATTCTTATTCTTACTTTCGATTATGGCTCTAATTAACATTCTTCCAATTCTGCCCAAACCATTGATACCAACTTTTATAGTCATAATTATTTTCCTAACATTTTTTTTGCAATCTCAACAACATTGTTACTAGTTAAATTAAAATGTTCATATAAATCTTTTATTGGTGCACTTTTACCAAAAGTTTTCATACCTACAGAGTATCCTTTTTCACCAACATATTTCTCCCAACCAAATACACTGCTAGCTTCAATAGAAATTTTTAATGAACTTTTTTCAATTATCTTTTTTTTGTACTCTTCAGATTGTTTATCAAATAATTCTTGGCATGGCATTGAAACTACTTTTGGATTAATATTAATTTCTTTTAGTTTGTCAAAAGCCTCAACTGCAATTTCAACTTCAGAGCCTGATGCAATTAATGTAACTTCTGGATTGGGATTATTTTTCTTAATTTCATAAGCTCCAAGACTACACATATTTTTTTGAGTTAGAGTATCTATGATAAATGGAAGTTTTTGCCTTGATAAAGTTATCACACTAGGAGTATTAATACTTTTTAAGGCTATTTCCCAACACTCAAGTGTCTCAATTGTGTCAGCTGGTCTAAATACATTTAAATTTGGAATTGATCTAAGATGAGCAAGATGTTCGACAGGTTGGTGTGTTGGTCCATCTTCTCCAAGGCCTATCGAGTCATGTGAAAATATATAAATTACTTTTAATCCCATTAAAGCAGATAAGCGCAAAGAAGGTTTGCAGTAATCTAGAAAAACTAAAAAAGTACCTCCATAAGGAACAATACCTTTGTGAAGAGCCATGCCATTCATTATTCCTGCCATAGCATGTTCTCTCACACCATAATGAATATAATTTCCTTTAAAGTTTGAAGGTTTAATTATTACTGAGTGTTTAGTGTTAGTATTATTTGATCCACTTAAATCTGCCGATCCACCAATCAATTCAGGCAAACTATTTGTAATCGCTTCTAGTACCGAAGCTGAAGATTTCCTTGAAGCTATATTTGGTTTTAATTTGAAAAATTTTTTCTTTTGTTCGTATATTATTTTTTCGAAATTTTTGGGCAATTTATCATTTATTATTCTAGAAAATTCATCTTTTATTTTTTTACTTTTTTTATTATAAATAGCATTCCATTTCTTTTCTTTTGTAATTCCTTTTTCTCCAATTTTTTTCCACTCGCTCAAAATTTCTTTTGGAATATAAAATGGTTTATATTTCCATTTTAGTTTTTTTCTGACTAACGCAACTTCAGATTCTCCTAATGCCGCACCATGAGAAGTTGATTTACCTGCCTTGTTTGGTGATCCATAACCAATAATAGTTTTACATGAAATTAAACTAGGTTTTTTTGATATTAAACTTTTTTTAATAGCTTTAAATATTTGTTTTTCATCATGACCATTTATCTCTAGAAAATTCCATCCATAACTTTCAAATCTTTTTTTATAATTATCAGAGACAGATAAGCTAGTTGGTCCATCTATAGAAATTTTATTATTATCAAAAAAAACAATAAGATTTTTTAGTTTTAAATGTCCAGCCAAACTCATAGCTTCATGGCTAATGCCTTCCATAAAATCTCCATCCCCTGCAATTACATATGTTTTATGATCGACTAGATTTGATCCAAACTTGTTTTTCATTATTTCTTCAGCAATTGCCATACCAACTGCATTTGACAAACCCTGCACAAGCGGACCCGTTGTTGTTTCTATGCCAGTATTTTTTTTATACTCTGGGTGTCCCGCACATATTGAATTTAGTTGCCTAAAATTTTTAATGTCATTTAAAGTTATGCTTTTGTAACCACACAAATATAAGATTGAATAGAGAAGCATTGAGCCATGCCCTGCTGAAAGAATAAATCTATCTCTATTAAACCAATTTGGATTTTTAGGATTAAACCTTAAGTAGTATTTAAATAATACAGTTGCTACATCTGCCATACCCATAGGCAAGCCAGGGTGCCCAGAGTTAGCTTTTTGCACAGCATCAACTGACAAAAATCTTACTGCATTTGATAAATCTTTAAAGACTGGATTCACTAAAAAACCTATATAGACTTGAACGCATCAAATCAATAATATGATTTTAAAATAAATCAAATGAAAAATTACAAAGAAAAAGAAAAAAACTTGGACAATGTTCTAAAAAAATTAAATTCATTGTCAAATCAAGTTGTAAAAATGAATAATGACATAGATTCCTTGAATTTAGAGAAGAATCAATTATTAAGGGAAAAAGAAGAATCTGAAAAAGACTTCAAATTACTAGAACAGCAGCATATAGAATTAAAATCTGAGCTAGAAAAAGTTAATAAAGATGTTGATAACAAATTTGGAAAAAAAAACAATTTTAATCAAAAAATAGATGAGCTCAATCAAGAGACAGAAACTTTAATGGATGAGATTGATAAATGGCAAACGTAAATATCAAATTTAATAATAAAGATTATCTTTTATCTTGTGAGGATGGACAAGAAGAAAATCTAATAGAATTAGCTTTGCACTTAGATCTTAAATATAGTGAGTTAAAAAAAAGCTTAGGAAATATTGGTGAAAATAAATTATTACTAATTACAGCAATCAAAATAATTGATGATTATTTTGATTTATTCAAGAAAGTTAAAAATTCAAAGAATGATTTCGAAAAACTGTCTACAAAGTTTAAAGAGTTAAAATCGTTAGCAATAAATTATAAAGATGAAAAAGCAATTGAAATTGAAAAGTTAAAAAATGAGATAGATTTGTTCAAAGCCACAATAGAAAGCAATAAGAATTCATATGAAAAAATGCTAGACAAGACCACAAAGTCAATAGAAGAATTTATTAATAATTCTGAAGCCGATAAAGAAAAAAATATTCAGTAAATGAAAAATGACAAGTCCTATTTAAGAAAAAAATTTCTTTCACAAAGAAAAAAAAAATATTTAAGTTCTAAAAAATTTAACTTTCAACTTATATTTAACTTAATAAATAAAAATTTCTATAATAAAAAAATCACTATAGCAGGTTATTATCCTGCCAATCATGAAGTTGATATCTTAGATTTTCTTAAAATAGCATCTAAAAAAAAATTTAAAATTCTCTTACCAGTAATAAAATCAAATAGTGAAATGAGTTTTAAATTATGGATTCACAAAGAACCGCTTTATGTGAGTAAGTTTGGTATTTTAGAACCACATAGATTAAACCAGGAAATGTTACCAGATTTAATTATGGTTCCACTTGTAGTTTTTGATAGTAAATTAAATCGAATTGGTTATGGCAAAGGTTATTATGATAGAATTTTAAGTAAAATAAGTAAGAAAAAAAATAAAGTAATTTCAGTTGGTATTGCAAACTCGTCTCAGCAATGCAAAACTATACAAGTTAATAAATATGATTTTAAATTAGACTATATTTTTACAGACCAGGGTATTATAAATTAATATCGATACATTATGAATATTTTGTTACTTGGCGATATTATGGGACCTTCTGGAAGAAAAGCTGTAATTGAAAAATTACCAAAAATAATTAAAAGAAAAAAAATAGATTTTGTTATAGTAAATGGAGAAAATGCTGGCGATTTAGGAGTAGGTATAACAAAAAAATATTTTAATGAATTCATATTAGCTGGAGCTGATGTTGTTACAACAGGAAATCATGTTTGGGGTGAAAAAGAAACTATGAATTTCATTGACTCAGAAAAAAGATTATTAAGACCACAAAATTTAACCAAAGGATCGCCTGGCAATGGATATGGAATTTTTACTTCAAAAAATAAAAAAAAAGTTGCAGTTATTAATTTAATGGGAAATGTTTTTATGAAAAAATCTGAAGATGTGTTTCAGGAAGCAAAAAAAATTATACAAACTATTCAGCTGAAAAAAGATGCAGATTTTATAGTTGTTGATTTTCATGGCGAAACTACAAGTGAAAAATTAGCTATGGGATATTTATTTGATGGTAAAGTTACTGCGGTAGTTGGAACTCATACGCACGTTCCTACTTCTGATTATAGAATAATGGAAAAAGGAACAGCATATCAAACTGATCTAGGTATGTGTGGTGATTATGCGTCAGTAATTGGAATGAATAGAGACAATTCTTTAAAAAAATTTTTAAAAGATCCATCAGCAAAAAAACATTTCCCAGCCTTAGGTGAAGGTACAGTATCTGGATTAATGATCAAAGCTGATATTAAAAATGGCTTAGCAACTAAAGTTGAACCAATAGTTGATGGCAAACATTTAGAAAATAGAATATAATTTATGGCAGGACATTCGCACTGGGCTGGAATTAAACATAAAAAAGGAAAAGCAGACAAAATAAGATCAAAAATCTTTTCTAAACTTTCTAAAGAAATTACAGTAGCAGCTAAACTTGGATCAAAAGAACCGGATATGAATCCAAGGCTGAGATCTGCGATACAAGCAGCAAAAACTGCAAATATGCCAAAAGATAATGTTGATAGGGCAATAAACAAATCTGAATTAAATAAGGAATTAAACTATACCAATATTATCTACGAAGGTTTTGGGCCTGAAAGGATAGCTGTAATTGTTGAGGCTTTAACTGACAATAAAAATAGAACAGCCTCTAATATAAGAACAATATTTCAAAAAAATGGAGGAAATTTAGGATCAACTGGTGTTGCTTCACATCAATTTAATCAAGTCGGTGTTATCAGAATTGATAAAAAAAAAATATCAGATAATGATATACTTGAATTAGCAATTAATAGTGGAGCTGAAGATTGTGTATCAAGTCAATTTCAGCATGAAATTATTACTTTAAAAGAAAATTTTTATAAAGTTAAAATTGAAATTGAAAAGGCAATCCAGGAGTTCACCTCAGCAGGAATCGAATGGTTACCAGTAAATAAAGTTTTATTAGATCAAGAAAAAACTAAATCTGTATTAAATTTTCTTGAAATATTAGAGGACGATGATGATGTTCAATATGTTTATGCTAATATAGATATTGCAAATAATTCTGAAACGAAAGCATCAACATAATGATGATTATTGGTGTAGATCCTGGAATTACTGGTGGTATCAGTGTTTTAAAAAATAAAAAAGTTATAGAAGTTTACGATACTCCCACCATGATAGATGGTAAAAAAAATAAAAGACAAGTAAATGGTTCGCAGATTACTAATATTATAAAAGAGCAATTGAAAAATGATAATGAAATTATGGTGGTAGTTGAACAAGTTAACGCAATGCCTGGGCAAGGTGTAACTAGTATGTTTAATTTTGGCCAATCATTTGGAGTAATAAAAGGTATTTGTGCTGCTTTGAGTTTACCAATTCATTTTGTCAGACCAACTAAGTGGAAAAAGCATTTTAATTTGATTAAAACCAATAAAGAAGCCAGTCGGACTAAGGTTATTGAGATATATCCAGAAATATCTAGTAAACTTTCAAGAAAAAAGGACTCAAATAAAGCTGATGCTATTTTAATAGCTAGGTATTTTACTGATACACAACTTTGAAATATGCAAATATTGATCTTTAGTGCCAAATTCATGACACATTTAGATGCACATTAACATTAATGGAACAAGAAGTAGCTACACAAGTTGTTGGACTGGGTGGATCAACTGATTTTGGTTTAATACAACTTTTTCTGAGAGCAGATTTTATTGTAAAAGGTGTTATTATAATTTTAATAGCAGCCTCTATATATTCCTGGGCTTTAATTTTTGAAAAGTACAAATTATTTAAAAAAATTGAAAAAACTACTGATTCTTTTGAAGAAAAATTTTGGAAATCAAAGTCTGCTGAAAGTTTTTACAACAGTTATACAAATAGAGAAAAAAACCCTGTTGCTAATATATTTCAATCTGCAATGGTTGAATTAATTAGAACTAAATCTAAGCCTTCTTCAGTGCAATCAGCTAGAGTTAGTAGAGTTATAGAAATTTCAGCCGATAAAGAAATAAAACTTATTGAAAAGCATTTTACTTTTTTAGCTACAGTTGGTTCTACAGCCCCCTTTATAGGTTTATTTGGTACAGTATGGGGTATAATGAATTCTTTTCAATCAATTGCCATCTCAAGAAATACAAGTTTAGCAATAGTAGCACCAGGAATTGCTGAAGCACTTTTTGCAACCGCATTAGGATTGTTGGCGGCCATACCTGCTGTAGTGGCTTACAATAAATTTAATAGTGACTCTAAAAATTACAGTGGAAGAATAGAAAATTTTTGTAAAAGATTTTTATCAATAATTTAAAAAAATAATATTATGGGATTTCAAATCAATCGCTCATCAAAGGAACCAATGAGTGAAATTAACGTTACTCCATTTGTAGATGTAATGTTAGTTTTATTAATAATTTTTATGGTAACTGCTCCTTTGTTGACAGTTGGAGTTCAAGTCGATTTACCTGAATCTGCCGCAGATTCCTTGCCAGACGATCAAGAACCTTTAACAGTTTCAATTAATTCAAAAGGTGAGGTTTTTATTCAAGAACATCAAGTAGTATTTAATAAAATAATACCTAAAATATTAGCAATTTCTAATAATAGAACTGATACTAGGATATATGTAAGAGGGGATAAAACAATTAATTATGGAAGAGTGCTTGAAGTCATGGGCATGCTTTCAGGTGCAGGATTTTCAAAAGTTGCTTTGATATCAGAACCTTACAAAAATTAATATGAGCAAAAATATTTTTTTGTCTTTAGCGTTTCATTCTGTAATGATTGTTTTAACAGCATTAAGTATGCCATTTATGATGAGGCCTCCAGTTGACTTGCCACCAATATTATCTGTCGAATTAATTCAAATTACTGACACAACAAGTATACCTTTTGCTGCTAAAGCAACAGAAACTCTAGAAAAAATAAAAAAAAAACAAGAAGAAAAGAAGTTGGTTTCAAAGCAAGCACCACCGTCCGAACAAAAAAAAGAAAAACCAGATAGAATTCCTCTACCAGATGATTTAGATAAAGAGAAAAAAAAAATAGTAGAAAAAAAACAAAACCCAAAAGAAGTTAAAGAAACAATAAGACAAGCTTCAGAATTTGAAAAAAAAGAGCTTTTTGATCCAAATCAAATAGCTGCGCTAATTGATAAAGCCAAGGAAGAAACAGCTGAAACTATTAAAAAAAATGAAAAGTTGACACAAAGTAGTGTTAAAAACTCATTTGCAAACGCATTAACCTTAAGCCAAGAAGATGCATTGAAGGCTCAGATTTTTGGTTGTTGGAGCTTGCCTTTAGGGTTACCTTATGAAGAAAATTTATTGGTAAGAATAAAGTTAAAATTAAAAGAAGATGGAACTATTATGAAGTCAGAAATTTTAGATCATGCACGTATGAATAAACCCGGGCAAGGTTTTTATAAAGTGCTAGCTGAAAGCGCTTTACGAGCTTTAAGAATTTGCCAACCATTAAGAGTACCACCCACTGGATATGAAAAATGGAAAGATTTACAGCTAAATTTTGACGCAAATGAAATGGTTAAAGGATAATATGAAAAAAATATATTTTTTTATTATTTATTTTTTATTACTTAATAATGCTGCATTCGGATTAGTTGAAGTAGATATAACAAGAGGAAATCTTGATCCTTTGCCAATAGCGATTTCACCTCTTTATGTTGAGCCAGGCTCTGTAGAAGTAAAAGTAGAGAATGATATAATAAAAAATATAGGTGAAGAAATTTCAAAGGTTATTGAAGTAAACTTTAAAAGATCAGGTCTTTTTAATCCCTTAAAAAAAGATTCTTTTGTTCAAAATCCTGACATAGCACATATCAAACCAAGATTTGAAGACTGGAGACTTATTAAAGCTCAAGCACTAGTAACAGGCAAAGTAACTATTACGAAAGATAAATTAAGAACAGAATTTAGACTTTGGGATGTTGTTGCTGCAAAGGAAATGATAGCGCTAGCATTTTCAACTACTCCAGATAATTGGAGAAGAGTAGCTCATATAATCTCAGATAAAATTTATCAAAGACTAACAGGTGAAGAAGGATATTTTGATACACGCATAATTTATGTTTCAGAAACTGGAGAAAAAACTCAAAGATTTAAAAAACTTGCAATAATGGATCAAGATGGTGCAAATTTAAAATATTTAACATTAGGTAATGAGTTAGTTTTAACTCCAAGATTTAGTCCAAAAAATCAATTAGTAACTTATTTATCTTATTTTAAAAATTTACCTAGAGTATATTTGCTAGATATCGAAACTGGAATTCAGGAAGTGGTAGGAGATTTTCCTGGAATGACTTTTGCTCCAAGATTCTCTCCAGATGGTAAAAAAATTATTATGAGTTTTGCTAAAGATGGAAATTCAGAAATTTATACGATGGATATAGAAACTAGAGTTGTAGAAAAAATTACTGATCATACTTCTATAGATACATCCCCGTCATATTCGCCTGATGGTAAATATATTTGTTTTAATTCTGATAGAAGCGGTCTCCAACAAATCTATGTTATGAAAAGTGATGGATCAAATGTAAAAAGAATAACTTTTGGTAAAGGTTTATATGGAACTCCAGTCTGGTCGCCAAGAGGTGACCTTATTGCTTTCACAAAAGTTCATAAAGGTAAATTTTATATTGGTGTAATGAGAGCCGATGGTAGCGGAGAAAGACTTTTAACTGAAAATTTTTATCAAGAAGCTCCATCTTGGTCACCAAATGGAAGGGTTTTGATTTTTTATAGAGAAACTAAATCAGATGCAGATGGAAAAGGTTTTTCAGCCAAACTTTGGTCAATTGATTTAACAGGATACAACGAAAGACTTGTAGAGACGGAAACTGATGGATCAGACCCATCTTGGTCCTCTTTATTGTCAAAGTAGTGCTTTTTTCTGCATATTTGACTTGCAACTTAGAAGTTATTTTGAAATATTAACTTTTAATAGATTAAAAAATTTAATAAACTAATTATATTAGGAGATATAAATGAAAAATTTAAAAAATATTATTTTAGTAGTGTTTGCGGGTTTAGTACTTACAGCATGTGCCAGTTCATCAAAAAAATCTGGAAAAATGCAAGGTGATGTTTACACTGGATCAGATACAATTGAGTATTTAGCTACTGGCGTAAAAGATAGAGTTTTCTTCGCAACAAACAAATCAACTTTAACCACAGCTTCAAGAGACACTTTACGTAAGCAAGCAGCTTGGATGAGAAAGAAAAAAGATCTTTCTTTCACAATTGAAGGGCATGCAGACGAAAGAGGAACTAGAGAATATAACTTAGCGCTTGGCGAAAGAAGAGCTAACGCAGCTAAAGATTATTTAATGACTTATGGTATATCTAGTAACAGATTATCAGTTATAAGTTATGGAAAAGAAAGACCAGTTAACTCTGGATCAGACCCACTAGCTTGGTCGCAGAACAGAAGATCGGCTACAGTAAAAGCTAACTAAAATAATAAAAATTTAAAAAAAAAGACCCTCAAATAAAATTGTAGGGTCTTTTTTTTGCCATTTTTTTCCTTAAGTATCATTAATATAATAATGAATAAAATTTTAATATTTTTAATAAACGTAGCTATTATTATTTTTATAAATGTTGCTATTAATAATGTTCATGCTGAAGAAGAAAATTCTATTTCTGTACAAATAGATTCTTTAAAAAAAGATATTAAAACTTTAGAAAAAGCTGTGTATAGCCAAGGTTTAAAAACTAGTAGCTCAACAGGTGAAGATTTAGCAAATGGAGGGAATGATACTCTAACAAAACATCTTCTCAAACTTTCAGACCTTGAAGAACAATTTCAAATTCTAACCAACAATTTTGAAGAAATAAATTTTAAATTAGATAAATTATCAAGTAGAATTTCAAAAGTTCAATCAGATAATCAAATGAGATTTCAAGACTTAGAAAATGGAAACTTTGATAGTAAATTAAAAAAAGTTAAAAAACTTCCAGGGTCTAGTGAAGCATCAGACTTAGGTGGCATCTCAGACTCTGACTTGGCTGCAACAGAACAAGTGCAACAAACTCAATCTATTGAATCAGCTGGAACCATAATTACTGAAAAAGCAGAGAGTGCAGAAAAAATTTTACCAAACAATCTATCACCATCTAAACAATATGAGTTTGCGGTTAGTTTTATAAAAGTTGGAGATTATGAAACTGCAGAATTAGCACTAAGAGAATTTGTGGATACATACCCAATAAATGAACTAGCAGGTAATGCTCAGTATTGGTATGCAGAAACTTTTAGAGTTAGACAGCTTTATCAAGATGCTGCAACTGCTTATCTTGATGGTTATCAAAAATATCCAAAAAGCCAAAAAGCACCTGTAAATTTACTTAAGCTTGGTGTAATGCTGGTACAGATCGGTGAAAAAGAGCAAGGCTGTAGTATAATTATAGGAATAAAAAAACAATATCCAAAAGCAAGCCAGTCTGTCCTTCAAAAAGCAGAATATGAAAAGAAAAAATTTAGCTGCAAAAAAAATAGCTAGAAACAAATTAACCAAAACAAAAGATAAAAAAATTTTAATTTTTTATAAAAAGTTTGAAAAAAAAATTTATAAAAGTCTAAATAAAGAAAAATTTGCTATAGCCGTATCTGGAGGATCTGACAGCATGTGCTTAGCATTTTTTGCAGCAAAATATGCTCTAAGTCATAATAATAAAATACACACACTAATCATTGATCACAAGTTAAGAAAAGAATCTAGCCTTGAAGCAATAAAAGTTAAAAAAATTTTAACCAAAAATAACATTAAAAGTAACATTTTAACTTGGAGGGGGATCTCTCCCAAAAGCAACATCCAATTAAACGCACGCAACATTAGATATTCTTTACTGTCCGAATATTGCCATAAAAAAAGTATTAAAAATCTGATTGTTGCGCACCATGTTGATGATCAGATTGAGAATTTTTTTATTAGATTAATAAGAGGTAGCGGCTTATCTGGATTAGCCTCAATGTCAGAAATTAGTAATTATAATGATAACTTAAAAATTATTAGACCTTTTTTAGATTTTAAAAAAGCAGATTTAAAATATGTTACGAAATCTGTTTTTAAGAGCTTCATTAGTGATCCATCTAATAAAAATAAAAAGTTTCTTAGGGTAAGAATAAGAAATTATAGAAAAGACTTAGAAAAAGAGGGTTTAGATACAAAAAAAATTATAAAAACTGTTAATAATCTTTTGTCTGCAAACAAAGCTCTAAATTTTTATAAGCAAAAAGCTTTACACAAACATGCTTATTTTTTATCAAAATCAAAATGTTTAGTTAATAGTAATATTTTCTTAGATGAGCCACAAGAAATTATCTTTAAGTGCTTTTCAAATATTTTATCTCTGGTGTCGAATACTTATTATCCACCTAGGTCAAAAAAAATTGTTAATTTAATTGAAAGGATTGAAAAAAATAACTACCATAAATCTACGTTGGGGGGCTGTATTATAGAAAAAAAAGATGGTTTTATACTATTTGATAGAGAAAAAAATAAACAAAACCTTATTTAAACTCTAAAATAGTAAATTAATTACAAATATGTGCACAAAATGACACTTGTTTAGAAAAAAATAATGCTTATCTTTATATATATATGAACATGAAAAATTTAATGATGTGGGGTGTTATAGTCCTTCTTGTTGCGGGTTTATTCAATTTATTCCAAAAACCTAATACACAAATAAATTCTTCCCAAATTCCTTTTTCAGATTTCTTAAATAATCTTGAAGACGGTAGAATTGTACAAGTAAATATAAAAGGAAATAATATTGAGGGAATTCTTTCAGACGGAACTTCTTTTAAAACCTACGCACCAAACGATCCAAATTTAGTTGAAAAATTATCTTCAAAAGGAGTAAATATTACAGCTACACCTATAGAAGATAAAATGCCTTCATTGTTAGGAATTCTTTTATCTTGGTTTCCAATGCTATTATTAATTGGAGTATGGGTATTTTTTATGCGTCAGATGCAAGGAGGAAAAGGTGGAGCCATGGGTTTTGGTAAATCAAAAGCAAAACTTCTTTCTGAAGCTAGAGGTAAAGTAACTTTTAATGACGTGGCTGGAATTGATGAAGCAAAAGAAGAAGTGGAAGAAATAGTTGAGTTTTTAAGAGATCCAAGAAAATATAAAGTTTTAGGAGGAAAAATTCCTAGAGGAGCTCTTTTAATAGGACCACCTGGAACAGGTAAAACTTTATTAGCAAGAGCAATAGCCGGTGAAGCAAATGTTCCTTTCTTCACTATCTCAGGTTCAGATTTTGTTGAAATGTTTGTTGGAGTTGGCGCTGCTAGAGTAAGAGACATGATGGAGCAAGGAAAAAAAAATGCACCTTGCATAATATTTATAGATGAAATTGATGCAGTAGGAAGAAGTAGAGGAGCTGGTCTTGGAGGTGGAAATGATGAGAGAGAGCAAACTTTAAATCAACTGCTTGTTGAAATGGATGGCTTTGAGACGAATGAAGGTGTAATTGTAATTGCTGCAACTAACAGACCAGACGTTTTAGATCCTGCTTTATTAAGACCAGGAAGGTTTGATAGACAAGTAGTAGTATCTAATCCAGATATTTTAGGAAGAGAAGCAATTCTAAAAGTACATATTAAAAAAATAACAATAGGCCCAGATGTCAAATTGAGAACAATTGCAAGAGGAACTCCTGGTTTCTCTGGAGCTGATTTAGCAAACTTATGTAATGAATCGGCATTACTAGCTGCAAGAAAAAATAAAAGAATAGTTACTATGTCTGATATTGAGGAAGCCAAAGACAAAGTCATGATGGGAGCTGAAAGAAGATCTATGGTTATGACTGAAGATGATAAAAAATTAACAGCATATCATGAAGGAGGACATGCTATCGTTGCTTTAAATGAACAGGCATCCGACCCGATCCATAAAGCTACAATTATACCAAGAGGTAGAGCTTTAGGTGTAGTTTGGACTTTACCTGAAAGAGATAAATACTCCCACACTAGAGAATATATGGAAGCTAATATATCTAAAGCAATGGGAGGTAGAGTTGCTGAAGAAATGATTTTTGGTCATGACAAAGTAACATCAGGCGCATCTTCAGACATTCAAATGGCAACTTCACTAGCTAAAGATATGGTAACAAAATTTGGTATGAGCAATGAACTTGGTCCACTTGCTTATGCCGCAAATCAAGATGAGATTTTTCTTGGAAGACAAATAGCTAGACAAGAACATATGTCAGAAGAAACAGCAAAAAAAGTTGACGCAGAAGTTAAAAAAATTGTTGATGCTGGCTATAATAGAGCAAAGAAAATACTTACTGAAAAACTTGATGATCTTCATAAAATTGCAAAAGCATTGCTAGCTTACGAAACATTAAGTGGAGACGAAATCAAAGAACTGATTTTGAAAAATAATCAGCCCATAAGAAAAAAAGATGATGATATAACCGACCAAAAAGAGTCTTCTTCATTAGGATCTCTAGGTTTAAAGCCAAAACCTGCAGTTTAAATTTAATGAGAAAGTATTACACAAGAGCGTGTAATTTTTATTATGGAAGATATGCGTATAATCTAGTAAAAAATAGACTAGCATTACCACTAGCAGGAAATAAAAATCTAGCATTTGATCAAATAGAGATATTTCAAAGAAATAAAAGTAAGACTAAATCTGAAATTCTTTCAATAAAGGAAATAGAAAAGCTTGAAAGTAAAAAAAAAATTGTTATTAAAAAAGATATCAAAAACATAACATCAAAAAGAAAAAAAATTTTAAATTTAAATTTCAATAGCCCACAAATTATGGGTGTTTTAAATATTACTCCTGATAGTTTTTCTGATGGAGGTTTATTTTTTTCACAAACAAAAGCTTATGAGCAGGCAAAAAAAATAATAGAAAGTGGTACAGCAATTGTTGATATTGGTGGCGAGTCTACTAGACCTGACTCAACTGCTATAAGTGAAAAAATAGAATGGAAAAGGGTAAAAAATATTATAGAGATTTTAAAAAAAAAATTTCCTAAAATAGTTTTATCATTAGATAGTAGAAAATCTTTTGTAATGAAAAATGGTATTAAGAAAGGCATTGACATTATCAATGATATCTCAGGTTTAAATTTTGATAAAAAATCTTTTGATATTATCAATTCAACAAAAACACCTTTTATACTTCATCATATGCAAGGGTCTCCTAACACAATGCAACTAAGACCAACCTATAAAGATGCACTTCTAGATGTATATGATTTTTTTGAAAAAAAAATTAATTATTGTAAAAATAAAAATTATAAATGGAATAATATTATTTTAGATCCAGGCATTGGTTTCGGAAAAAATCTAAAACATAACCTAAGAATTCTTTCAAAAATTTCAACATTTCACAGTTTGGGATGCCCTATTTTAATTGGAACATCACGAAAAAGATTTATAGAACATATAGTAACAAAATTTGATACCCAACAACGCATTGGTGGAACTTTAAGTTCAGTGTTATATGGACTTTCACAAGGAGTTCAGTTATTCAGGGTTCATGATGTTAAAGAAATCAAGCAAGGAATATTAGTTTTTAAAAAAATTTTGGACGAAAATTAATTCATGAATAATAAATACTTCGGTACTGACGGTATAAGAGGTACCGTTAATGAAGGAAATATCACTGGAGAAAAATTTTTTAAGTTTGGTTTAGCTACAGCAACGTATTTTAAAAACCAAAAAAAAACAAAACAAATAGCAATAATAGCTAAAGATACGAGGCTGTCTGGATACACCTTAGAGCCAGCATTAGTTTCTGGATTAACATCAGGTGGAATGCATGTTTTTACATTAGGACCTTTACCAACAAATGGACTAGCGATGTTAACCAAATCAATGAAAGCAAACATGGGAATTATGATTACCGCTTCCCATAATCCACATTATGACAATGGACTTAAACTATTTGGGCCAGACGGCATGAAACTATCTGACCAAATAGAGAAAAAAATTGAAAAATTAATAGATGCAAAAAATAAATCTCAATTAACAAATAATAATTTATTAGGAAGAGTTAAAAGACTTGAAGATGGCAATGCTAAATATATTAAAATTTTAAAAAATAATTTTCCAAAAAATTTTAATTTAAGAGGAACTAAAATAGTTTTAGATTGTGGAAATGGCGCTGGTTATATTGCTGCACCTAAATTATTAAAAAAAATTGGAGCACAAATTATCCCAATTGGTATGAAACCAAATGGATTTAATATTAATGAAAAGTGTGGATCAACCCATCCATTTAAAATTCAATCTGCAGTTAAAAAGTATAAAGCACATATAGGTATTTCGTTTGATGGAGATGCTGACAGAATTATTATGTGTGATGAAAAAGGTAAAATAGTCGATGGTGATCAAATTATTGCAATGCTAGCACGTAGATGGAAGCAAAAAAAGATTTTAAAGGGTGGGGTTGTAGGAACTCTCATGTCTAATTATGGACTAGAAAAATTTTTAAAAAAGGAAAAAATAAGATTTTACAGATCTAAAGTTGGAGATAGATATGTGAAAGAAAAAATGAAAGGTTTAAATTTTAATTTAGGTGGAGAGCAATCAGGACATATAATTCTCGGCAAGTTTGCAACAACAGGCGATGGGTTAATGGTAGCTTTAGAAGTTTTATTTTCATTAAGAAAAGGAAAAAAAGCTAGTGAGCTATTTAATATTTTTAAACCATTGCCTCAAGTACTTGAAAATATTATTGTAAAAGATAAAAAAATTATTGATCAAGTAGCTTCTAAAAATGCAATAAAAAAAGCCAGCAAGATAATGAATGGTCATGGAAGATTATTAATCAGAAAATCAGGAACAGAACCAAAAATAAGAATTATGGCTGAATCATATGACAAAGAATTAATCTTTAAATGCATAAAAATAATTAAGAAGGCAATCAAAAAGTGAAGCCAAAATCAAAAGTGCTAATAATTGCTGGCTCTGACTCCTCAGGAGGAGCTGGTATACAAGCAGATATTAAAACTGTAACTGCTCTTGGTAGTTATGCTATGACTGCGTTAACTGCAGTCACTTCCCAAAATACACTTGGTGTCAAAGCAATTAATTCAATTCCTATAAAAAATCTTCAATCACAAATGACAATGGTTTTAGATGACATTGGAACGAATGCTGTAAAAATTGGTATGCTTCATAACTCAAATGTAACTAAATGTGTGTATAAAATTTTAAAAAAATATAAGTTAAAAAATATTGTTCTTGATCCAGTTATGATTGCTAAAGGTGGAACAAAATTAGTCAATAAAAGTTCTATCAAATATTTAAAAAAATTACTTTTGCCTTTATGTTATGTCATCACTCCCAATATTCCAGAAGCAGAAGTGTTAACTGGATATTCCATTACAAACAAAGAAGATATGATAAAAGCTGCAAAAAAAATTATCAACATGGGAGCAAAAAATGTGTTATTAAAAGGCGGACATCTAAAAAAAAAAATGATTTTTGATATTTTAGTTTCTAAAAAAAAAATAAAAATTTTTCAAAAAAGAAAAATTAGTACTAAAAATACTCATGGAACTGGATGTACGTTGTCATCTGCTTTAGCAACATGTCTTTCGCAAAAAATAAATATTTATAAATCATGCCAAATTTCACTTAAGTATGTAGATCAAGCTATCTCTTCAGCACCAGGCTATGGTAAAGGCTTTGGTCCATTGAATCACTTAGTTTCATTTAATATAAAAAATACAAATGCCCAATAATATAGCTGTTATAGGAGCACAATGGGGTGATGAGGGAAAAGGCAAAATAGTAGATTGGCTCTCTGAAAAGGCTGACGTAATTATAAGATTTCAGGGTGGACATAACGCTGGTCATACGCTTGTAGTAGATGGCGTTACATATAAATTAAAACTATTACCTTCGGGTATAGTCAGAAAAAATAAAATTTCAATCATCGGTAACGGAGTAGTAATTGATCCGTGGGCTCTTTTAGATGAAATAAAGCAAATAGAAAAACTAGGTATAAAAATAAATAAAAAAAATTTATATATAGCTGAAAATGCAATGTTGATTTTGCCATTACATAGAGAGTTAGATGGAATTAGAGAAGATGCAAAAAGTACAGATAAAATTGGGACCACTAGAAGGGGTATTGGACCAGCTTATGAAGATAAAATAGGCAGAAGAGGTATTCGTGTCATGGATTTAGCTAATAAAGAAAACTTGTCGAAAAAAATTGATATAATTTTATTCCATCATAATTCTATTAGAAAAGGATTAAGTCAAAAATTAATAAATAAAAAAAAATTAATGAATGACTTAAACAAAATTTCCGCTAAAATTTTAAAATACTCTCAACCAGTATGGAAAAGAATAAATGAGTTTAAGAAAAAAAAGAAAACAATTGTGTTTGAAGGAGCGCAAGGCATGCTTCTTGATATAGATCATGGAACATACCCGTTTGTAACTTCTTCTAATACAGTTGCAGGCTCAGCATTTGCTGGGGCAGGCTGTGGACCAGATTCTATTAATTATATACTTGGTATTGTTAAAGCTTACACAACCAGAGTAGGAGAAGGTCCTTTTCCAACTGAACTAAAAAATGAAGCAGGAAAAAAACTAGGAGTTAAAGGAAAAGAGTTTGGAACAGTCACAAATAGAAAAAGAAGATGCGGATGGTTTGATGCAGTACTAGTTAAGCAATCTTGTATTATTTCAGGTATAACAGGAATTGCTCTTACTAAAATAGATGTTTTGGATGGATTTAAAGATTTATACATTTGTGTTGCTTACAAACTTAATGGAAAAAAAATTGATTATTTTCCTAGCTCTTTGCTGGATCAGCAAAAAGTTAAACCAATTTATAAAAAATTTAACGGGTGGTCTGAAAAAACTAGTGGAATAAAAAAGTTGAAAGATCTTCCAAAAAATGCCCAAAAATATATTAAGTTTATTAACAAATACTGTGAAGTGAAAATATCTAGTATCTCGACCAGTCCTAAAAGAGAAGATACTATATTGTTAGAAAATCCTTTTAAAAATTAATTACTTGTAAGTAAATTATTGGATTTTGCTGCGATGAGCATTGCTTTCTGTAATTTTTCAAAAGCTTTTATTTCTATTTGTCTAATTCTTTCTCTACTTATTTTATACTTCTTACTTAGCTCTTCTAGTGTTGTAACTTCTTCAGACAGCCTTCGAGCAGTTAAAATTTCTTTTTCTCTTTGGTTAAGAACACCAAAAGAGTCATCCATTAATTTCTTTCTTTCTTTTATTTCTTGACTATGTGCTAATGCAACTTCTTGGTCAGTAGCAGTATCCACAATCCAATCTTGCCATTCTAAACCACCTTCGCCCTTTATAGGATCATTAAGAGATTTCTCTTTACCACTCAATCTTCTGTTCATTGAAATTACTTCTTCTTTTTTAACATTTAATCTTCTAGATATTTCTTCAACGTGCCCAGGTTTTAAATCACCAGTTTCATTTGCTGATAGTTGATTTTTAATTTTTTTTAAGTTGAAAAAAAGTTTTTTTTGTGCAGTTGTGGTTCCCATTTTAACTAAGCTCCATGATCTTAGAATATATTCTTGCATAGACGCTTTAATCCACCACATAGCATAAGTTGCTAATCTAAAACCTCTTTCAGGATCAAATTTTTTGACTGCTTGCATTAAACCTATGTTACCTTCAGACACAAGTTCACTTACAGGTAAACCATAACCTCTATATCCCATAGCAATTTTTGCCACCAATCTTAAATGACTTGTTACTAATTTTTGGGCTGATTTTAAATCACCTCTGTCTTTCCAGCTTTTTGCAAGCATGTATTCTTCTTCATTACTTAGCATAGGAAATTTTTTTATTTGCGCTAAGTAACTTGAAAGACTTCCTTCTATTGCTATTGAAGGTAGGTTTGAATTAATTATTTTTGTGCCCATAGGTTTAAGAATATGTAATATTAAATTAAGGCAAATACAAGATGTCCTAAAGACTGCATTTTGCAAGGGTTTTAATTAATTTATCAAAATCCTTTGGTCTCTTTGACTCAAAAAATACATTTTTTTTTGTAGTTGGATGAATAAAACCCAAACTTTTTGCATGTAAAGCTTGTCTTGTAAAATCATCAATGATTTTTTTAGCAACTAAATTTATTTTTTTAAATTTTGCTTTTGATTTTCCATAAGATTTATCACCTACAATTGGGCTACCTTTAAAGTTCATATGAACTCTAATCTGATGAGTTCTTCCAGTCTCAAGCTGACATTCTATTAAGCTAATTTTTGGTAAGTCTGTGTTCTTAAATATTTTTATTGTTTTATAATTTGTTATAGAAATTTTACCCTTTTCTTTTTTAACAGCCATTAGCTGTCTATTTCTTTCACTTCGACCAATTTTTTCATTAATAATACCACTTTGTGGTTTTAAAGAACCCCACACCAAAGCTTCATATTTCCTTTTAATAGTGTGTTCGCTAAATTGTTTTGATAAATTTATGTGAGCGTTATCGTTTTTTGCAACAACTATAACTCCACTCGTATCTTTATCTATTCTATGAATAATTCCTGGCCTTAGCTTTCCACCGATATTAGACAGGTTTTTTTTATACTTAAATAACAAACCATTAACAATTGTATTTTCTTGATTACCTGCTCCAGGGTGAACTACGACACCAGCAGATTTATTTATAATAATTAGATCATCATCTTCATATAAAATATCTAGTTTTATATTACTTGGTTTAATATGAGTTTCTGTTGGTGGTGGAAAATTAACTTCAATATTATCTTCACTTTTAATTTTTTTTGAGGGGCTATTAATAATATTTCCATTTATTTTAACGTTTTTATTTTTGATTAAATTTTGCAACCTTGTTCTGCTTAAATCACTTAATTGTATTTGCAAAAATTTATCAATTCTAAAACCACTGAATGCTATTTGTGTAACTGTGTAAAATGTATTTTTTTTCATTTATAATTGTATATAATAGTCTATAAAAACATATCAAAGCGTTCGTAGCTCAATTGGATAGAGCGTCTGGCTTCGGACCAGAAGGTTGAGGGTTCAAGTCCTTCCGGACGCACCAGTTAAATTATCCATTTTCTGTACATTTCTTTGTTATCTAAAATGTGTTTTGGAAAACTTTCATCAATTTCAATTTTTTTATATTTTATATTTCGATCAAAAAGATCCTCATGATTTTCAATTCTTTTTATTATATTTTCTTCACTTATAAAATCTTTTTTATTAAATTCCTGGTGTGAGTAGGATATAATTTTTTTTGCAATTTCTTTTGGTTCTTTTAAAAAGCTAAAATGCCACCCACCACCAAATATAAGTTGAGGTTCTTTAGGTTTGTAAAATTTCCAAAAGGGTTTTTTTTTAGTTTTGATGTCCCTAAGCCACTGAGGGGATTTAAGGTATTTTTTTTGACATATTTTTGTGCCCATCCAACTTTCATCAGTAATATTTAATAGATTCAACTTAGATTGAAAATTTTTTTGCATAAAGCAAGCATATTTATTTTTAATTTGAAATTCAGATATTTTATTTGGGTTAGGAATTTCATCTATATCAGAAATCATAATTAAGTCATTCTCATTACATTTTTTAAAACCTCTAGATAATGAATTTCTTTGAAACTGATCTCTCCAGTGGTTAGCATCCCAATTCTTTTTTTTTGACTTTACATCTAAAGGAATATCGTCAATTATTAGGTAATCTATCTTATTCTTAAATTTAGAAAATTTTTTTATATCAAAATTTAATTTTTTTTCTTTTCCAGCGTGATCTCTGGTCGCTTCTGCTATAACAAATGTATCAACATAATTGTTTAAAACATTTAAACGTAGATCTAACATAAGATCTTCATCAAAATACATGAAGCAATCATACAATTTCATTAAATCTATTCTCCAACGTTAATTAGTGTACCTTTTTTTCTTGCTTCGTGAAAAGCCGAATAAAATACATAAACTGATAATAAAAGATAAAAAAAGTTTAATATTAAAGCAGACACAATATTAGAATAATTTACTACATTATTTAACAAAATAGACCTCACTTCTTCAAATATATAAACTAAAGGAAGGGTTTTAGCTAATACCTGTAACCAATCTGGCAATATGGATATTGGATAATAAATGCACCCAAGTGGTGCTAGAAGAAATAATGATGACCAAGCTACATTTTCAAATGAAGGGCCATATCTAAGTAACCCCGAAACCACAAACAAACCTAAAGTAATGCCAAAAATATAAAGACTAATTAAAAGAAGTATCAATGAAGGTCCTAAATCAAATAAAGATACACCAAAAAATGGTGATGCAAGCAAGATTGCAGGCACTATTCCAATCAAAGTTCTTATTAAAGCTGTTGCAGTTAGAGCCACAACTATTTCACTGACTTTAAGTGGAGCAATGAAAAGATTAGTAAAATTTCTGCTCCAAATTTCTTCAAGAAACAACATGTTAAAACTTATGCTAGACCTAAATAAAAAATCATAGAGTATAGCTGCACTTAATATAATACCTGCAGTATGATTATAAAATTCACTATGCATCGTAAAAAACTTAGAAATAAAACCCCAAAGAATAATTTGAATAGTAGGCCAATAAATTAGATCTAATACTCTTGGAAAAGAACCTTTAATTAAATAAAAATGTCTAAGAAATAATGCATAAACTCTATAAAATCTCATTTTGCCCCCTAACAATTTTTAAGAAAAAGTCCTCTAAGTTTTTTCTTCCATGTTTTTTAATTAAATCAAGACTTTTTCCTTTATCGACAATTTCTCCATTTTTCATCATCATAACCTCATCACATAATCTCTCAACTTCATTCATGTTGTGTGAAGCAATCAAAATTGTTTTTTCATTTTTAGAAGAAAAATTTTCAATAATAGTTCTAACATAATCAGCCACATCTGGATCAAGACTAGCCGTAGGCTCATCTAACAAAAGTATTTCCGGATCGTTTATAAATGCCTTAGCAAGAGAAACTCTATTTTTTTGACCAGAAGATAGCTCACCTGTTTTTTTATTTTTAAACTTAATAAGATTAAGCATTTCCATAGTTTCATTAACTTTATTAACTAAGTTTTTAACACCGTACATTCTTCCGTATACTTTAAGGTTTTCTTCAATAGTTAACCTTTTTGGTAACTCAATGTATGGAGAGATGAAATTCATTTTTTGTAATAGGTTTGTTCTATGGTTTTCCATATCTTTACCATTAATTAAAACATTACCTGATGTTGGTTTAATTAAACCTAAAAGCATTCCAATAGTAGTGGATTTTCCACATCCATTTGGCCCCAATAAACCAATAGTCTGGCCCTTTTGAATTTTAAAATTTATACTTTTTACAGCTAGAGTGTCCTTGTATTTTTTACTTAAATTATTTATTTCAATTATTACTTCTTCCATTTATATGCTGCCTTTTTTAACCTTTCATTTATTGCAATGCCTATTCCATGATTAGGAATTTTACATACAGATATTGAGTTAAATCCCTTTTGTTTTATTTTTCTCATAGTGGTGTATAAATTATTAGCAACCTCATTTAGGTTGCCATCGTAACTTAAATTAAATATATTTTTAGCACTTTTAATCTTTTTACCAAAAGCAATAAATGCCTCATTATTTTTTGGTCGTTTTTTATTCATAAAAACTGGTATACCAGGAGAGTAGTGTAATTTAAGCTGACCTGGACTTTTAATTTTTTTTGATTTTTTATTAATTATTATTTTTTTTCTTAAAACTTTACTAATTTTTTCTTGAGATATTGATCCATGTCGAAGTATAGTTGGTATGCCTGTTAAGTCGATTATAGTTGATTCAATACCAACTTTACAACGCCCACCATCTAAAATAAATTTAATTTTACTTCCAAATTCATCCACAACATCCAAAGCAGAAGTTGGGCTTAGTTTTGTAGAAATATTTGCACTTGGTGCAGCAAGAGGGACCTTGAGTAATTTAAGTAAATTAGATGCAACATAGTGTTTTGGAATTCTTACGGCAATTGTATTTTTATTTGCACTAACTAGATTAGAAATTTTTGACATTGGATTTTTATTTAATATAAAAGTTATTGGACCTGGGCAAAAAGCCTTATATAGCTTTATAAACATATCATTTACAATTACATCTTTTTTTAAATCTTTTAAGTTATTAAAGTGAACTATTAGAGGATTAAAATATGGTCTTTTTTTAAAATAAAAAATTTTTTTTACAGCTTTATCAGAATATGCATTGCCAGCTAGGCCGTATACAGTTTCAGTAGGCATAACAATTATATTATTATTATTTATACTTTGCTTTGCTTTCCTTAAGTTTAAATTATTTGGTTTATATATATTTAAATAGATATTTTTCATAAATTAATTAGTATAGGGATATATTATGAAATCAAAAAACATTCCAGCTGATATAAGAGCTCAATCAGTCGAAGAGGCTCAAAATGAAATCAAAGAAATCATTAAAAACTTAGAAAACAATGAAACTAATTTAAGAGAATCAACAGATAAGTACAATAGAATGATGCATTTAAACTATCATATTCAAGAAGAATTTAGGAAAAAATTAAAAGAAATACAAAATAACAAAAACTCTTTAAACAAAGATTAAAAAAGAATGTTAAGCTACTCAAAAAAATTAAGTTTAATTGCAAAAGACACAAATGCATATCTTAAAAAAATTTTTTTAAAGAAAAAAAAATATTCATATTTAGTTAAGCCAATGATGTACAGTGTTTTTTCTGGAGGAAAAAGATTTAGATCTTCTGTTATTGTAAACACTGGAAAAATATTCAATGTAGATTATAAAAAATTAATAATTGTTGGTGCAGCAGTTGAGTGCGTTCATTCATATTCATTAACACATGATGATCTACCAGCAATGGATAACGATGATTTAAGAAGAGGTAAACTAGCAACCCATAAAAAGTTTAATGAATATACTGCAATTTTAGCAGGGAATTCTTTGCTTACTTTGGCTTTTGAAATATTATCTGGTAGTAATTTAAAACTTTCTCCAAAAATAAAAAATGAATTAGTGTCGACTCTATCAGTATATTCAGGATTTTCTGGTCTTGCAGGTGGACAATATTTTGATCTCACATTCGAAAATAAAAAAATTAATAGAAATAAAATTATAAATATACAAAACAATAAAACTGGAAAACTATTTGCTTTCTGTTGTGAGTGTGCTGCGATAATAAAAGGAGAAAATTTAAAAAAAAGAAAAATTTTAAGAAAAATTGGTTTAGATATCGGTTTACTGTTTCAAACAGCAGATGATTTAATTGATTACAAAGGAGACAGTAAAATTGTTGGTAAACCTACTAAAAGAGATGTTAAAAAAGGAAAACCAACATTAGTTAATCTAATAGGCTATAAAAAAACTTTAAGTTTTGCAGTTAATTTGAAAAATAATATAAATAAAGAAATTAAATTTTATGGTATTAAATCCAAGGATTTAATACAATCTGTAGAATTTATATTAGATAGAAAGTTTTAAATGAAAGAAAATAAATTATTAGATCAAATAAACTATCCTTCTGATTTAAGAAAATTAGAAAAGAAAGATCTTAAACAACTAGCAGACGAGCTAAGAAAAGAATTAGTAGATGTAGTTTCAGATACTGGGGGACATTTGGGTGCAGGACTAGGTGTTGTTGAATTAACAATAGCTCTTCACTATGTGTTTGATACTCCAAAAGATAAATTAGTTTGGGATGTGGGTCACCAAACGTATCCACACAAAATAATTACAGGAAGAAAAGATAGAATAAGAAGTTTACGAAAAGGTGGAGGTCTTTCAGGTTTTACTAAAAGATCAGAAAGTGAGTATGATCCTTTTGGTGCAGCGCATAGTTCAACATCAATTTCTTCTACACTAGGTATGGCCGTTGCTAATAATTTATCTAAAAGTTCTAACAAGGTAATAGCAGTAATTGGAGATGGTGCAATGAGTGCAGGCATGGCATACGAAGCAATGAATAATGCAGGAGCAATTAAATCTAATTTGATTGTTGTTTTAAATGATAATGATATGTCAATAGCACCACCAGTTGGAGCAATGAGCTCTTATCTTGCAAGATTATTATCGGGAAAAACTTATTTTAGTTTTAGAGAAACTATTAAACTAATTACATCAGCTTTTTCAAAAAGATTCAAAGATAAAGCTGGAAAAGCTGAAGAATTTATTAGAGATATAGTTTCAGGAGGAACACTTTTTAATGAACTAGGTTTTTATTACATTGGCCCAATAGATGGTCACGATCTAAATAACTTAATTCCAATTTTAAACAATGCAAAAAATTCAAATTATAAAGGTCCTATTTTAGTTCATGTTGTTACACAAAAAGGTAAAGGTTATAAACCAGCAGAAGAATCTAAAGATAAATATCATGGTGTAAATAAATTTAATATAGTTACAGGTGAACAAACTAAATCTAAATCAAAAATACCATCTTATACAAAAGTTTTTGCTAATACCTTAGTTAAGCATGCTGAAAACGACTCAAAAATAATAGGCATAACAGGGGCGATGCCAGCAGGAACTGGCATGGATATATTTGCAAAAAAATTTCCAGATCGAATGTTTGATGTTGGAATAGCAGAGCAACATGCAGTTACATTTTCTGCTGGTTTGGCTACCCAAGGGTATAAGCCATTTGCAGCTATTTATTCTACTTTCTTACAAAGAGCTTATGATCAAGTTGTTCATGATGTGGCTATTCAAAGTCTTCCAGTTAGATTTGCAATAGATAGAGCTGGTTTAGTTGGCGCTGATGGACCAACACACGCTGGATCTTTTGATATTACATATTTATCAACACTGCCAAATTTTGTAGTAATGGCAGCAAGCGATGAAGCCGAGCTAGTTAAAATGATTAATACTTCTGTAGGTATAAACGATAGACCTTCTGCATTTAGATACCCCAGAGGAAATGGAATAGGTGTTGCTCTTCCAGAAATAAGTGAAGTTTTAGAAATTGGAAAAGGAAAAATTATTAAAGAAGGTAAAAAAGTTGCAATTTTAAGCTTTGGAACAAGACTACAAGAGAGTCTTAAAGCTGCTTCTTTATTAGATGCAAAAGGTATTTCTACTACAGTTGCAGACGCAAGATTTGCTAAACCACTTGATCAGAAATTAATAATAGATCTTTGTTTAAACCACGAAGTTTTAATAACTATTGAAGAGGGTTCTGTAGGAGGATTTGGCTCTCATGTTCTTCAACTTCTTTCTGAAAGAGGAATTTTAGAAAAAGGTTTAAAAATAAGATCTATGATTTTGCCTGATCAATTTATTGATCAAGACACTCCAGAGAATATGTATAGAACAGCAGGACTTGATGCTAAATCAATAGAACAAAAAGTAATAGATGTTTTGAAATCCAATGTAGTTATACATAAGAATAAAAAACTGGTAAATTAAATTTAATGAATACAATAACCTCATATATTTTTTTGGCTTTAGCAATTGCTTTTGGAACCATTTCCAATAGTTTTGCAAAAAGCGCCAATGGTTTTACACTTTTAATTCCCTCAATAATTAGTGGTATTACAATTCTACTTTGTATGTATGCACTATCTAATGTAATGAAAGTTATTCCTATAGGTGCTACATACGCATCTTTTGCTGGATTAACTATAATAGCTACAGCTACCGTAGGTATTATTAAATTTAATCAAGTGCCGAATTTTTATACAATAATTGGTTTAGGTTTTATTATTGTTGGGGTTTTACTGGTTAATTTAATGGGTGGAATAAAATCTTAACCGCACTGAGCTCTATTTAATAAATAATGATCTAACAAAACACAAGACATCATTGCTTCACCAATAGGAACGGCTCTTATTCCAACACAAGGATCATGTCTACCTTTAACAGATATCTTAGTATTTTTTCCTTTTTTATCGATTGTGTCTCTACTGTTTAAAATAGAAGAGGTTGGTTTTACAGCAAATGAAATTACTATTTCTTGACCAGACGATATTCCACCTAATATTCCACCTGCATTATTAGATTTAAATTTTGCTTTACCTGATAAACCTTTTATTTCATCAGAATTTTCCTCTCCACTTAAAGATGCTGAATTCATGCCTGCACCTATACTAACACCTTTGACTGCATTTATACTCATCATTGCATTTGCAATATCTGAATCTAATTTTGAATAAATAGGAGCCCCCAAACCTGCGGGCACACCAGAAGCTCTTATTTCTATTATTGCACCACATGATGAACCTGCTTTTCTAATTGCAAGTAAGTATTTCTCCCAGAGTTTAATAGATTTTTTATCAGGGCAGAAAAATGGATTTTTTTTAATTTCTTTTTCATTCCAGAATTTCTTGTTACACTCAAGCAAACCTAATTGAGTAACAGCTCCTACAACTTTATATTTCTTACCAATTAATTTTTTTAAAGCTATTCTAGCAATAGCTCCTGCCGCTACTCGAGTTGCTGTTTCTCTTGCTGACTGTCTGCCACCCCCTCGATAATCTCTTATTCCATATTTTAAAAAATAAGTATAATCTGCATGTCCTGGTCTAAATTTATTTTTGATAGTTTCATAATCTCTTGATTTTGCATCTTCATTATAAATAATCATTGATATTGGTGTGCCTGTACTTTTACCTTGAAAAACGCCCGATAAAATTCTTATTTTATCCGATTCTTTTCTTTGTGATGTGAACTTTGATTTGCCTGGACGTCTTCGATTCATATCTAACATAATATCTTTTTCAGATATAGGAATATTAGGTGGGCAACCATCGACAACACAACCAATAGCCGGACCATGGGATTCACCCCATGTTGTAAAACGAAATATCTTTCCAAATGTATTAAATGACATTAGATTGTATTATATAGAATATTTTGACAACTTTATGAATCAAAAAAACTCAATAGGCTTGAACTCTTGTTTTATGGACCTAGATGATCCTGTAGAACTATTTAAAATATGGATGTTAGAGGCCAAAAAAAAGGAAATTAATGATCCAAACGCCTTATCATTAGCCACAACTAATGAAAATAATGAACCAAGCGTGAGAATGGTGCTCTTAAAAGGATTAAGCCCAAAAGGATTCGTTTTTTATACAAATCTAAATAGTCACAAAAGCGTTGATATAAAAAAAATTCCTAAGGCTGCCATGTGTTTTCATTGGAAAAGTCTTCAAAGACAAATAAGAATTTCTGGAAGCATTACACAAGTTTCAAATGAAGAAGCAGATTTTTATTTTAATAGTAGACCATACGAAAGTAGAATTGGCGCTTGGGCATCTGACCAATCAAAAACTATGAAAGAAAGAAATGAATTTTTAAAAAAAATCGAGGATTTTAAAACAAAATATAAAGATGAAAAAAAAGTACCAAGACCTGAACACTGGTCAGGATGGTGTTTAAAACCATCTTCAATTGAATTTTGGTTAGGTGATAAATATAGAATTCACGAAAGACTAAAATATAATAAAGTTTCTGATAATTGGAAAAAAGAAATTTTATATCCTTAAAAAGACCTATTAAGACTAAATCCAGTTAAATTCTGTAAAACTTTTTTTTCTTGACTGTGAGGAAATATTCCAAGAGCATCATAGGAAACATTAACAAAATATTCGGCTCTCTTAAAAGTTGCCTGAACTGCTTTGTATTTATTTATTAAAGCTAGAGTTTCACTAAAATCATCTTCATTTCTGCTTTTTTTTTTAAATATTTCTTTAAGAAAGTTTCTTTCTTCATTGTTTGCTCTTTGGAAAATTATAATTAGAGGCAATGTAGTTTTTCCTTCATAAAAATCTTTACCTATTTCTTTTCCAAAAATTGTTTTTGTAGAAAAATAGTCTAGAGCATCATCTGCAATTTGAAATGCTAAACCAAGATTTTTTCCATAGGACTCTAATGCATCTTTTTCTTTTTTACTGTTACTACCCAAACAAGCACCAACTCTTGTCGCTGCAGAAAATAAAGCAGCAGTTTTCATGCTTATGATATTAAAATAGGTTTCTTCTAAAAGATCAATTTCTCCTTTATGCTCTAATTGCAAAACTTCACCTTGAGCTATTCTTGAAGAGGTTGAAGACAATAATTTTAATACTTCTGGTGATCCATCTTCTACCATCATTTCAAAACAGCGACTAAAAAGATAATCACCAACCAATATAGAGGATTGATTACCCCAAACTGAATTAGCAGTTTTAACTCCTCTTCTAAGGTCGCTTTTATCAATTACGTCGTCATGTAACAAAGTTGCATTATGAATTAATTCAACACAAGCCGCTAAGTTTACATCTCTATTTCCATTTTGATATCCACATAATTTTGCTGAAGCTAAGGTTAACAAAGGCCTGATTCTTTTACCTCCAGATTTAACATGGTAGTTTGTCATTTCGTGTATAAGGTTTATTTCGCTAGCGAGCTTATATTTTATTTGTTGAGTAACATCATTCAATTTGCTTCCAATAAGATTTTTAAGCCCTAAATACGAATTATCTATTTCTTTTTTTAAAGGTATTACAGATCCCATATAAATAATTATAGCTTTTTATTTTTTATTTATAAAAACTCTTTTAATCACTAATGACGCACCTAAAAAATTACAACCCAAGGTAGCTTTATAACTTTATTTACACTTTAAAAGAATCTAAAAACTGTGGTATTTAGATTATATATCATCAATGTTTTCAATATTTAAAATTTTTAAAAAGAAAAAAATAGTACCCCATATCAGACTATCTGGAGTTATTGGGGCAGTTGGAAAATTTAAACAAGGTTTAGACTTTGTTGGACAAAAAGAAATAATTGAAAAAGCATTTTCAATTAAAAAATCAGTAGCAATAGCTATTTCAATAAATTCACCAGGAGGATCACCTGTGCAATCACATTTAATTTATAGTTATATTAGAAAATTAGCAAAAAAAAATAATAAAAAAGTTTTAGTATTTGCTGAAGATGTTGCGGCTTCAGGTGGATACTTAATAGCATGCGCTGGTGATGAAATATATGCAAACTCAAGTTCAATTGTAGGATCTATTGGAGTAATTTATTCATCATTTGGATTGCAGGAATTAATTAAAAAAATAGGTATACAAAGAAGAGTTTATACAGCAGGTAAAAACAAAAGCACATTAGATCCATTCGTTGAAGAAAAAAAAGAAGATATCGAAAGACTTAAAAAAATACAATTAGAGTTACATTCAGATTTTATAAAAGTTGTGGAAGATAGCAGAAAGAACAAACTAAAAAATGATGGAAATACTGAATTATTTACTGGTGAGTTTTGGTCAGGATCCACAGCTAAAAAATTAGGACTAATAGATGAGATAGGTAATGCTGATGATGTTATAAAAGAAAAATATGGTGAAGACGTTGAAATAAAAAAATTTGAAAAACAAAAAAGTTGGTTAAATAAAAAACTATCTGGTGCAGGCGAAAGTCAAATTGATAATTTACTTAATATTCTTGAAGAAAAATCGATTTGGCAAAGATATGGTTTCTAAATGCCAAAAAAAAAAATTATAAAAAAAAGAGTTGGTAAACCAACTCCATTGAATTTTCAAGACACTATTTTTAATCTACAGAAGTTCTGGGGCAATTATGGCTGTGTTGTTCTTCAGCCTTATGATATTGAAGTTGGTGCAGGAACGTTTCACCCAGCTACTACATTAAGATCTCTGGGTACAAAACCCTGGAAAGCTGCTTACGTCCAACCCTCAAGGAGACCAGCAGATGGAAGGTATGGAAAAAACCCAAATCGCTTGCAACACTATTATCAATTTCAAGTAATAATTAAGCCTTCGCCTGATGAAATAAAAAAAGTGTTTTTAAAGAGTTTGTCTACGATAGGCATAAATCATACAGAGCATGACATAAGATTTGTAGAAGATGATTGGGAAAGCCCAACACTAGGAGCTTCAGGCTTAGGATGGGAAGTTTGGTGTGATGGAATGGAAATTACACAATTTACATATTTTCAACAAATGGCTGGTGTCGAGTGCAAACCTGTCTCTGTTGAACTAACTTATGGATTAGAAAGAATATGTATGTTCACTCAAGGTAAAAATAATGTATATGATCTTGATTGGAATAATGAAGGAGTTAAGTATAAAGAAGTTTTTCAACAAGCAGAAAAAGAGTTTTCAGCATATAATTTTGAGTTTGCCAACACAGATTCATTGTTTAAAGTTTTTAATATTGCAGAATCAGAATGTAAATCATTATTAGAAAAAAAACTTTCTTTACCAGCTTATGATCAATGTCTCAAAGCTAGTCATGCATTTAATCTTCTTGATTCACGTGGAGTAATTGGTGTTGCGCAAAGAACTGAATATATTTCTAGAATAAGAGACTTGGCAAAAAGTTCTGGTCAAAGTTGGTTGGAGAGCCAAAAGTAAGTAATGGCTGAGCTGTTTATAGAATTATTTAGTGAAGAAATTCCCTCAAATCTTCAAATTGATGCAAGGAATAAAATAAAAAATTCAATTGATGAGCAATTAAAAAAAAAAGAGATTAAATTTAGTTTGATAAAATCTTTTTCAACGCCACAAAGACTTGTTTTAATAGTTGAAGGGATGCCTGAAAAAATAGATACAAAAAAGCAATTAATAAAAGGACCAAAAGTAGGAAGTCAACAGAAAGCCTTAGACGGTTTTATTAAATCAAACAATCTTACTTCTAAAGACATATTTAAAAAAAAGATAGAAAAGGGTGAATTTTATTTTATCCAAACTAACCCAAAAATAATAAATGTTTTAGATGAGCTTCAAACTCTTATTCCTATTACACTTAAAAATTACTCTTGGAAAAAATCAATGAAGTGGTCAAATTATGAGCTAACATGGGGTAGGCCACTAAAGTCAATAACAGCAATCTTCAACAAGAAAGTGGTTAACTTCAACTTTTTTCATATTAAAAGCGATAACCTAATTACCATAAATGGAGATGGTGGTGAACAGTTTAAAAGAATAAATGATTTTAAAACATACTCAAGTTTACTAAAATCCCAAAACATCATTCTAGACCAAGAAAAAAGAAAAAAAATAATAATGAATAAAATAAATTCTGCTTGCAAAAGTAAAAATTTAACAACTCATTTAGACGAAAAGTTAATAGAAGAGGTGGTTAATTTAGTTGAAAAACCAAATGTCATGATAGGAAAGTTTAATGAAATGTATCTAAAAATTCCACAAGAAATTTTAATTATTACTATGGAAAAGCACCAAAAATATTTTCCACTATTTGATGGAAAAAAAAATTTAGTTAATTTTTTTTTACTAGTATCAAATTTACCTGATAAAAAAGGATATATAAAAATAGGTAATCAAAGGGTTGTTGAAGCAAGATTAGCTGATGCCAAGTTTTTTTGGGAAAAAAATAAAAACCAAAGCTTAGTTAAACAAGTTAGTAAACTTAAAAATTTACAATACTTTAATAAACTTGGAACGTTTTATGACAGAACTCAGAGATTAAGAAAGTTAGCTTCTTTAATTTCAGAATATTTAGATTTAAGTAAAGAAAAAGTAGAAATCACATCATCAGTTTGTAAATCAGATTTAGTTTCAGACTTAGTAGGAGAATTTCCTGAGCTTCAAGGAGTGATGGGAAAATATTTTGCAATGGAACAAGGTTTTGAATCGGATATATCAAATGCAATCATGGAACACTACCTTCCAGTAGGATTGAATAGCAAGCTTCCAAATAAGAAACTTGGATCAGCAGTAGCTATAATTGATAAAGTTGATGTTCTTGTTGGTTTTTTTGGTATTGAAGAAAAACCTACGAGCTCAAATGACCCTTTTGCATTAAGAAGAACTGCAATTGGGTTATTAAGAATTGTAACTGAAAACAGACTAAATATTAACTTAAAGGATTTAATCAACTATTCTATTAAGACTTATGAAGATCAAGGAGTTAAATTTTCAAATAATTCTATAGAAAAAGATATCTTCTTTTTTTTAAAAGAAAGATTTAAAAATATACTAAAAAATAAAAATATTAGAAAAGATATAGTTCAATCAGTTATTACATTACACAATGAAAATAATTTTTTGAACCTTTATAAAAAATGTATGGCTATGAATAAAAATATTCACAAAGAAATTGGAAAAAGTACAATTGGATCCTATAAGAGGGCGTCAAATATTATTAATCAAGAAATAAAAAATTATAAAGAAGGTATTGCTGGAACACCTGAGTCATATTTATTTAAAAAAGATGAAGAAAAATATTTGTACGAAAAGATAAATGATATTAGAAAGTATTTTTCTAATGTAAAAAAAGTTGAAAATTATGAAGAAACGTTAGGAATATTGGCTGCATCAAAATTAGCTACAGATAATTTTTTTGATAATGTGATAGTAAATGATGATAATTTAGATATAAAAAAAAATCGTTTAGAATTGCTTCAAATGTTTTGTAAAACGTATGAAAATTTTATAGATTTTTCAAAAATAGAAAGTGCCTAAATGAAAAAATTAGTTTTTAGATTTAATAATCAAGGTAAGCAAGGAATTATCAGCTCTAAAGAAATACTTGGCGGGAAAGGTGCCAACCTGGCGCAAATGGCAAAATTAGGTTTACCTGTTCCTCCTGGTTTCACTTTATCTACTGAAGTTTGCAGTTTTTTTTATAATAATAACAAAAAAATTCCAAGTAGAGTAATCAAAGAGACTAAAAAAGAAATTAATATAATTGAAAAAATATCAAAAAAATCTTTTGGTAATCTTTCTAATCCATTATTGTTATCTGTAAGATCTGGCTCAAGAGTTTCTATGCCCGGGATGATGGATACAATTTTGAATTTAGGTTTAAACGACGAGACTGTAATAGCTCTTAAAAATAAAACCTCTAATGGAAGATTTGCCAAAGATAGTTATAGAAGGTTTATTCAAATGTATAGCAATGTAGTGCTTGGTATAGAATCTTATTTATTTGAAGAATTAATAGACAATTATAAATTAACAAAAGGTGTAATCCAAGACACCGAATTAACAGAAGATGATTGGGATGGTTTAATTATAAACTTTAAAGACGTAATCAAAGATAAAACAAAGAAAAATTTTCCACAAAATGTTAATGAACAGTTATGGGGAGCGATAAGAGCTGTTTTTTTGTCATGGAACAGTAAACGAGCTAAAACTTATCGAAGAATAAATTATATACCTGAGAATTGGGGCACAGCTGTAAATGTTCAATCCATGGTATTTGGAAACATGGGAGAAAACTGTGCAACAGGAGTAGGATTTACAAGAAATCCCTCAACAGGAAAAAAAGAAATTTTTGGTGAATATTTAATTAATGCACAAGGTGAAGATGTTGTGGCAGGAACAAGGACACCTCAATATATAACAAAAAGGGCTAGGGAACTAGCTAATTCAAAAGATTTATCAATGCAAGAAACTATGCCAAAGATATTTCAACAACTTAAAAAAATTTTTCATCAACTAGAAAAGAAATATAAAGATATGCAAGATATTGAATTTACAGTTGAGAATAATAAATTATGGATGTTACAAACTAGATCTGGAAAAAGAACTGCTAGGGCTTCAATTAAAATTGCAGTTGATATGGTTTCAGAAAAATTAATTTCAATTAAAGATGCAGTTTTGAGAGTTGATCCAAATATTCTAGACACTTTGTTGCATCCTACATTAGATGAAAAAGCAGAAAAAAAGGTAATAGCTTCAGGTTTACCAGCCTCACCAGGAGCCGCAAGTGGTAAAGTGACATTTTCAGCAGAAGAAGCAGAAAGGTTAAAAGAACAATTACAAGATTCAATTTTAGTTAGAGTTGAAACTTCACCAGAAGACATAAGCGGTATGCATGCAGCAAATGGTATATTAACAGCAAGAGGGGGAATGACAAGTCATGCTGCTGTTGTAGCTCGAGGAATGGGTAAACCATGTGTTTCTGGATCAAATGATATAAAAGTAGATTATGAAAATAAACGATTTAAATCTGGTTCTTTAGAAATAAAAGCTGGAGACATAATTACTATAGATGGAGGCACTGGAAAAGTTATGCTTGGCAAAGTGCCAACTGTTAAACCAAATATTTCTGGTGACTTTTCAAAATTAATGAGCTGGGCAGATAAAATTAGAAAACTTAAAGTAAGAACAAATTCAGAGACACCAGCTGACACTAAAGTTGCAAGAGATTTTGGAGCTGAAGGTATAGGTTTGTGTAGAACTGAACATATGTTCTTTGATGAAAAAAGAATTATATCTGTAAGACAAATGATACTTTCTAAAACTATAAATGACCGTAAAAAAGCTTTAGCAAAATTACTTCCATTTCAAAAAAATGACTTTATAGAGATTTTTAAAATTATGAACGGGTTGCCTGTTACGGTAAGATTGCTTGACCCACCATTACATGAGTTTTTACCTAAAACTGATAGAGATATTGAAAATGTAGCTGTAGAATTAAATATTTCCAATAACGATATCAAATCAAGAATAAATGAATTGCATGAACACAATCCTATGCTTGGACATAGAGGTTGTAGATTAGGCATTTCATTTCCAGAAATATATAAGATGCAATGTGAGGCAATATTTGAAGCTTTAGCAGATTGTAAAAAGAAAAAATTAAAGTTAGTTATACCCGAAATCATGATACCATTAGTGTCAACGGCAGCTGAAATTCAAATACTCAAAGCTTTAGTTCAAAAAACAGCAGAAGAAGTTCAAAAAAAACATAAAATTAAAATAAAATATTATGTAGGTACAATGATTGAACTACCAAGAGCAGCACTAAGAGCCAATGACATTGCAAAACACGCAGACTTTTTTAGTTTTGGTACCAACGATCTTACTCAAACTACTTTTGGAATTAGCAGAGATGATGCTGGAAAATTTTTAAATGACTATGTCGACAATAAAATTTTTTATAAAGATCCTTTCGTAAGTATTGATGATAAAGGAGTTGGAGAATTAATTAGAATTGCAACTGAGAGAGGAAGAAAGCAAAAGAAAACACTAAAACTAGGTATCTGTGGTGAGCATGGTGGCGATCCCTCTAGTATAGAGTTTTGTGAAAAAATAAAATTAAATTATGTATCTTGTTCTCCTTATAGAGTTCCGATAGCGCGACTTTCTGCTGCACAAGCTTACTTGAAAAAAAAAAGGGGATTTTAAATTTCTAAACTAAAATTTATAGCAGGAGCGCTGTGAGTAATTTTTCCAACTGATATCCTTTTAACTCCTGTAGAAGCAATTTTTCTGACATTTTTTAAAGTAACACCACCAGAAGCCTCCGTTTCATATAATTTTTTTGACAAGAAAATACCTTTTTTTAGATTTTTCAAATTCATATTATCAAATAAAACTCTGTCAAATTTTAATCCTATAATTTTTTTTAATTGATTAATGTTATCTACTTCTACTGTTATTTTTTTTTTATTTTTATTTTTTATAGCTCTTTTCGTTAGGTTTATAATATTTCCTTCTATAGCAATATGATTGTCTTTAATTAATATTTCATCACTTAGATTAAATCTGTGATTCAAACCACCACCCAATATAACACCATACTTTTGCAAAGCTCTTAGGTTGGGTAAAGTTTTTCTTGTACAGCAAATTTTACAAGGTATACCTTTTATTTTATCGACAAATTTTCTTGTTAGGGTAGCCACTCCAGACGTAAAACTTAAAAAATTAAGAGCAACTCTCTCGCTTTTTAAGATTGATTTAGGTTTTCCACAAACGATGGCAACCACTTTACCTTTTTTTATTTTACTTCCATCTTTAGTTTTTAATATAAAATTAATTTTTTTATCTGAGTATTTAAAAGCTTCCTTAGCAAATTTTAAACCTCCAATTATACAATTCTGTTTTGCAACGATTTTTACTTCAATTTTTTTATTATTTTTAATGAGCTTTGTTGTGACATCTCCAGAAGGTCTTAAGTCTTCTGACATAGCTTGTTTTACTATATTTATCACTTTGATTATTAACGACCTATTAAAGTCATTCTTTCTACTGATAGTCTAGCTTTTTCTATCAAGTTATCTGGAATGATAATTTCATTATTTTCTTTTTCTAGACAATCTAATATTTTTGGTAATGTAATTTTTTTCATGTGAGGACAAAGGTTGCATGGTTTTATAAATTGTACATTTGGGTTTTCAACTTGAACATTATCACTCATTGAACATTCAGTGACCATCATAACTTTTTTTGGTTGATTTTTTTTAACATATTCACTCATGCTAGTAGTGGACCCAGCAAAATCCGAGGCATTAATTACATCGGGAGGGCATTCAGGATGAGCAATAACGACAATACCTGGATTCTGTTCTTTTATTTCATTAATTTCTTTAGCTGTAAATTGTTCATGAACCATACATGTGCCCTTCCATGAAATAATTTGTATAGTAGTATTTGATGCTACGTATTTAGCTAAATAATCATCGGGTAAAAAAATTACTTTTTTAACACCCAATGATTCAACAACCTTAACAGCATTAGCCGATGTGCAACATATATCAGTTTCAGCTTTTACATCTGCAGAAGTATTTACATAAGAAACAACTGGAACTCCTGGGTATTTTTCTTTTAGTAGTCTAACATCTTTTCCAGTTATGGAAGAAGACAAAGAACAACCTGCACTCATGTCAGGTAATAGGACCTTTTTATTAGGACTCATTAATTTTGCCGTTTCAGCCATAAAATGTACTCCACACATAATAATTATCTCTGCTTTAGTTTTTGACGCTTCAACAGCTAGAGCAAGTGAGTCAGCAGCAAAATCTGCTACACCGTGGTATATCTCTGGCGTCTGATAATTATGAGCAAGTATTACAGCATTTTTTTCTTTCTTTAGTTTATTAATTTTGTGAATTAACGGAGCATGAACTTTCCATTCAATTTCAGGGACTACATTTGAAATTTTGTTATAAATTGGGTCAGTTTCAATTTTGATATTAGTATTTAACTCCATATTTAAAATGTATCAACTTGCAGATAAGTTGTCATTCATTTATTCTGACGCACAGTGCGGTTATGTTGGAATTGGTAGACAAGCATGGTTGAGGGCCATGTGGGATTTCCCAGTGAGAGTTCGAGTCTCTCTAGCCGCACCAAAAGCACCATTAATCAACAATTATTTTTTTACCAAAAAATAACAATTTTTAAGTGTATTGATCTCAGAGTTTTTCTTATAAGATTTATTATTTAAGATGGTCGACTTCCACCTCTTCGACTATGTTTTTTAAAACTAAATGATTGTTTAGGTCTTTTTTTATTTTTATGTTTGGGACCATCAGATTTAAAACTAAATCTCTTTTTTCCT